>Ga0180007_10000779_pt1 | contig 49053 bp, 53 predicted proteins | sample MM_PC_MetaG_FD_121122 | JGI IMG/M metagenome (GOLD analysis project Ga0180007, IMG submission 121122) | Groundwater microbial communities from the Aspo Hard Rock Laboratory (HRL) deep subsurface site, Sweden - MM_PC_MetaG | ecosystem: Environmental > Aquatic > Deep subsurface > Groundwater... | reverse complement strand
ACGTAGTTGCCGCAGGCCTTGGCCTTGGTCATCATGACGTTGACGTGGTGGCGGTGGAAGGTGCTGGTCTTGACGGCGATGCCCTTCTCCAGCGCGCCCTCGCCCAGGTAGGCGCCCCAGGGCCAGGTGGCGATGGCCACGCGGATGGGGTTGTCGCCCGGGTGCACGCCCATGACGCCGTCGCCGATGAACACCAGCGGGCGGATGTAGCCGGACTTCATCTTGTTGACCTTCAGCGTGTCAACCACGGCCTGGACCAACTCCTCGCGGTTGAAGGGCAGCTTCATGCCCAGGATGTGCGCGGACTCGATGAGCCGCTGCATGTGCTCCTTCAGGCGGTAGACCGCGCTGCGGCCGTCGGTGCACTCGTAGGAGCGGATGCCTTCAAACACGCCGCAACCGTAGTGCAGGGTATGCGTGAGGATGTGCACGTTGGCCTCTTCCCAGGGAATCAGCTTGCCATCCATCCAGATCTTTTCAGCTTTCTGAACCATGTCGGTGTTCTCCATTTGAGCAATTTGGGGGGTCGAGCACCGGGCGGGCCAAAGGGGCACGCCGAGGTCTCATAAAGTCAGACACGCTAAAAAAAACGGGGCGTCAGGTCAAGGGCGGGAACAAGACGCCGGACGCTGCGCACGACAGTGGCAACGCCCAGCGCTAGCGACTGGATCAGGTTAAGACTATCTCTGTACACACAGAGACAGAGGTCAAAGAGGCAGGGGGAAGCTAGCTGTGGACAGAACATGTTTGTTACTATTTCTTGTGCTTTTCCTCGAAATCCTTCGGCGCATTAAAATACACCGGGACTTTGAAAGATACTTTATTGACGTGTTCAGATGATAAGCTTCCCTCAACTCCAAAAGAGAAAATTTCAATGTTGGCTGCACCATCCTTACTGATGGTAACTGCTGTCTCAAAAGACACAAATGACGGCTCCAGTTGTTCTTTCCCCATCACACGCCCTGGCGCAATCCATACTGAAGCCTCGCCTTGAGCTTGCTCGACCCCCTGAGTGATATCGAGAAGCGTTTGCTTGATGAAATCTTTCAGCCTCATGCAACCTCCTGAATGTACAGAGCTAGTACTCACCTGACACTGCCGCCTCCCCTCTACTCCACCCCGATGTCCTCGTTCCAGACCTCGGGCTTGTCGCGGATGAACCCGCCGAGCAGGGCCTTGCACTCGGCGTTGTCCAGATCGATGACTGTGACGCCGTTCTCCTTGAGCCAGTCGAGCCCGCCCTGGAAGGTCGCGCTCTCGCCCGCAACCACGGTGCCGATGCCGAACTGGCGCACCAGGCCCGAGCAGTACCAGCAGGGCGCCAGGGTGGTGACCATGATGGTATCGCGGTAGCTTTGGCGGCGGCCCGCGTTGCGGAAGGCGCTGGTCTCGGCGTGCATGGACGGGTCGGCGTCCTGGACGCGGCGATTGTGCCCGCGCCCGAGAAGCGCACCCGAGGAATCGAACAGTGCCGCGCCGATGGGTACGCCGCCCTCGGCCAGGCCCAGGCGGGCCTCTTCCAGGGCCACCTCAAGCATGGCGGCGTAATCCTTCCCAGTCAATTCCCTGCCCATTGCCCACCTCCAAATGATCTGGCGCGAACCTAGCACGCCCAAATGTCCCGGACAATGGTTTTGCCCCTGGTTTGCATCATCATTCATTTTGACAGCGGGCCCCCGGCGCATGTAAGGTTCCGCCCTACCGAACATTCATCTCCGGTCAGCCACGGGCATGTCCGGATAGCCACGGGGAGCCAAGGAGCGCGCAATGCAGCAATTTCCCAGAGTCCACCGCCTGCCGCCGTACGTTTTCGCTCAGGTCAATGAACTGAAAATGCAGATGCGCCACCAGGGCGCGGACATCATCGACCTGGGCATGGGCAACCCGGACCTGCCCACTCCGCCGCACATCGTGGAGAAGCTGATGGAGGCCGCGCAGAAGTCCGGCAACCACCGCTACAGCGCCTCCAAGGGCATCAAGGGTCTGCGCCTGGCCGTGGCCAACTGGTATCTGCGCCGCTTCGGCGTGGAGCTCGACCACGACCAGGAGGTGGTCGTCACCATGGGCGCCAAGGAAGGCCTGGCGCACCTGGCGCTGGTCATGCTCTCCCCCGGCGACGTCGTTTTCGCGCCCGACCCGGCCTACCCCATCCATCCCTTCGCCGCCATCATCGCCGGAGCCGACGTGCGCCGCATCCCCATGGGCAAGAACCGCGACTTCCTGGAAGACCTCCAGATCGCCGTGAAGCAGACCTGGCCCAAGCCCAAGCTCCTGGTCATCAACTACCCGCACAACCCGACCACCATCTGCGCGGACGTGGCCTATTTCGAGAAGATCGTGGACTTCGCCAAGGAGCACGGGATGTACATCATCCACGACTTCGCCTACGCGGACTTCACCTACGACGGCTACGTGGCCCCGAGCTTCATGCAGGCCAAGGGCGCCAAGGACGTGGCCGTGGAGTTCTTCTCGCTGACCAAGAGCTACTCCATGGCCGGCTGGCGCGTGGGCTTCTGCGTGGGAAACCGCGACATGGTCCAGGCGCTGACCCGCATCAAGAGCTACCTGGACTACGGCATCTTCCAGCCCATCCAGATCGCGGCCTGCACGGCGCTAAACGGCCCCCAGGACTGCGTGCGCGAGATCATGGACGTGCACCAGGACCGCCGCGACGCGCTCATCGAGGGCCTGCACCGCGCGGGCTGGATGGTGCCGCCGCCCAAGGCCACCATGTTCGTCTGGGCCGAGATCCCCGACGAGTTCAAGCACCTGGGCAGCGTGGAGTTCTCCAAGCTCCTGCTGCGCGAGGCCGAAGTGGCGGTGAGCCCCGGCCTTGGCTTCGGCAACTACGGCGACGACCATGTGCGCTTCGCCCTGGTGGAAAACCGCCACCGCATCAACCAGGCTACGCGCAACCTGAAGAAGTTCTTCGGCAAATAGGGAGAGTTGATGGATACGCTGCGCCTCGGACTCGCCGGATTCGGCACTGTCGGCTCTGGACTCGCCAAGATCCTCCAGGAAAACGGCGAGATCATCCGCGCGCGCACCGGGCGTGACGTTGCCATCAGGGCCGTGCTGGTGCGCGACCTGGCCAAGAAGCGCGCCGTGGACCTCGGCCCTGAGGTGCGCTTCACCACCAACCCCGACGACCTGGTGAACGATGCCGAAATCGACGTGGTGGTGGAGCTCATGGGCGGCATCGACACCGCCCGGGACCTCATCTCCCGCGCGCTTTGCGCGGGCAAGCACGTGGTCACGGCCAACAAGCACCTGCTGGCGCTGCACGGCCCGGAGCTCGCGGCCCTGGCGGCCTCAAGGGGCCTGGGCCTGTTCTACGAGGCCAGCGTGGCCGGGGGCATCCCCATCGTGCAGACCCTGCGCGAGAGCCTCGGGGCCAACCGCATCGAGCGCCTGGTCGGCATCATGAACGGCACGGCCAACTACATCCTCTCCGAGATGACCACCAGCCGCCTGGACTTCGGCACGGCGCTGAAGCAGGCCCAGGACCTGGGCTATGCCGAGGCCGACCCGACCTACGACATCGAGGGCCTGGACACGGCCCACAAGCTCGTTGTGCTCATCCGCCTGGCCTACGGGCGCGACTTCCCCCTGGCCGACGTGCCTGTGCGCGGCATCACCCAGGTCACGCCCATGGACATCGAGCTGGCCCGCGAGTTCGGCTATCGCATCAAGCTCCTGGCCCAGGTGCGCGAAGTCGACGGCAAGATCGAGGCCAGCGTGCAGCCCACGCTGGTCAAGTACACCTTCCTCCTGGCGCGCGTGGGCGGAAACTTCAACGCCGTGCGTGTGGAGGGCAACGCCGTGGGGCCCATCATGCTGCACGGCCAGGGCGCGGGCGACCTGCCCACGGGCAGTGCGGTCATGGCCGACATCATGGCCCTGTGCCGCGGCCTTTCCGTGCCGGGCTGGACGTTTGACAACACCGGCTTCGGCAACAAGCCGTTGCCCAAGGCCGACATCCTGCCCTCGGACGAGGCCGTGTCCATGCACTACTTCCGCTTCTCCGTGGCCGACCGCCCCGGCGTCATGGCGGCCATCGCCCACGCCATGGCCGAGCACGGCATCTCCATCGCCCAGGCCGTGCAAAAAGGCGACATGTCCGGCACGGACGTGCCCATCGTGTTCCTGACGCACAACGCCCGCGCCGCCGCCGTGGCCGACACGGTCCGCGACATCGACGCCTCAAGCTTCACCGTGCGGCCCACCGTGCACTTCCCCATCCTCTAACGCGGGCTGGCCAACGCGCATGAAACTCCTTTTCCTCATCGCCGACGGCATGGGCGGCTGGCCGGGCGAGATGCCCGGCGACAAGACCTGCATGGAGGCCGCCGCAACCCCGAACATGGATCAGATGGCCGCCAGCGGCATCGTCGGCGTGTGCCAAACCATCCCCGAGGGCATGCCGCCTGGCTCGGACGTGGCCAACATGTCGCTGCTTGGCTTCAACCCGGCCAAGCACCACACCGGACGCGGCCCCATCGAGGCTGCCGCGCAGGGGCTCGCGCTCGACCCGGACGACCTGGTCTGGCGCATGAACCTGGTCAGCGTGAGCGAGCTTTCGCCCTCGGGCAACATGCTCGACTACTCCTCCGGGCACATCACCACCGAGGTCTCGGCCCCCCTGGTGCGCGACCTTCAGGAACGCCTGGGCGACGAGACCTTCCAGTTCTACCCCGGCGTGCAGTACCGGCACCTGCTGGTGCACAAGGGCGGGGCCGTGGAGTCCGAGGCCGGACTCAAGATCAGCCCGCCGCATGACATCACCGGCAAGTCCCTGCACGCGGACATGCGCGAGTTCTCGCGCTGCGCCCGCATGTGGGACCTGCTGTTCCTGGCTGAGGAACGCCTGACCCAGACCGCCAAGGGCACCAAGGCCAACTCCATCTGGCCCTGGGGCCAGGGCCGCCCGCTCATCCTGCCCGGCTTCAAGGATAACTTCGGACGCGTCGGCGCGGTGATCTCCGCCGTGGACCTGGTGCGCGGCCTGGGACGCGCGGCCGGCATGGAGGTCATCGAGGTGCCCGGCGCCACCGGCCTCATCGAGACCAACTACCAGGGCAAGGTGGACGCGGCGCTGAAGTTCCTGGAGCACGGCGACTTCGCCTTCGTGCACCTGGAAGGCCCGGACGAATGCGGCCACGCGGGCAACGCCGTTGAGAAGACCGAGGCCATCGCCCGCTTCGACGCGCGCATCGTGGCCCCGCTGCTGGAAGCGCTAAAGGACCAGGACGTGGCCTTTGTCATCACTTGCGACCACTTCACGCCCATCGTGGAAAAGACCCACACGCCCGACGCCGTGCCCTTCCTGCTCTGGCACCCGGGCTGCAAGGCCACCAACAGCCTGAATTCCGGCTGCGAGACTTCGGGCCTTACGGCCTTCACGGAGGCCCAGGCACGCTCCACCGGGCTGGTGCTGGAGGCCGGGCACGAACTGCTGCACTGGGTGCTGCGCCAGCTGGAGGCCTAGGCGTGGAGTTTCCCAAGGTCTTCCCCACCTCGGTCACCTGGTACGGCCACCGCGTGTCCTATGGCGAGACCGATGCCATGGGCGTGCTTTACTACGCGGAATACTTGCACATCTTTGAGCGCGCCCGCAGCCAGTTCCTGCGCGAGCGCGGCATGGGCTACAACCTTGTGGAGGAGCGCGGAGTCATCCTGCCCGTGCGCGAGGCCTGGTGCCGCTACCGCGCACCCTCGCGCTACGACGACCTGCTCTGGGTGCACTGCGGCGTGTCCGGCTGGGGCCGGGCGTCCATGCGCATCGTCTACGAGTTCTGGAGCGAGGACCGCGCCCAGCTGCGCGCCCAGGGTTACACCGAGCACCCCCTCGTGAACAAGCAGGGCAAGCTCATCGCCGTGCCCGACTGGTTCAAGGAGCTGTGCGAGAGCACACCGCAGACGCCAGAATAGTCGCACGAGAGGAGCCGCGACAGTAAGCGCTCCCTCGCTCATTTCTCCTTGCCCCTGATGCATTTCGGCGTAATGTCCAGCCTTTGCCAATGCATTCAGGAGTTTCGCTCATGTTCACCGACACCCATTGCCATCTGTTCCACCCGAAGATTGCGCAAAAGGCGCTGGCGCAGCTGGAGAACCACTACGGCATCGCGCCCGTGGGCACCGGCCTGCTGGACGACCTGCTGGCCCGGGCCGACCGCGCGGGCATCGCGCGCGTGGTGGTGCACACCGCCGCCACCGACCCCTCCCAGGTCATCCCGGCCAACAACTCCGCCCTTGCACTCATGCGCACGTCGCCGCGCATCACAGCCTTCGGCACCCTGCACCCGGACTTTGACGATGCGGAAAAGGAGCTGGACCGTCTGGAGCGTGCGGGCATCAAAGGGCTGAAGTTCCACCCGGACTTTCAGGGCTTCTTCATGGATGACCCCAAGTTTTTCGCGCTCATGCAAAAGATCGGCAGCCGCTTCATGCTCATGTTCCACGTGGGCGACAGGCTGCCGCCCGAGCAGAACCCGTCCTGCCCCATCAAGCTGGCCCGGCTGCGCCGGGAGTTCCCCGGCCCGGTGATGATCGCCGCGCACCTGGGCGGCTACCTGCACTGGAGCTTCGCCGTGGAGCACCTGGCCGGGCTCGACATGTACCTGGACACCTCAAGCTCCCTGCGCGTCATCCCGGACGATACCCTGCGCGAGCTTGTTGCCCGTCACCCGGCAGAGCGGCTGCTCTTCGGCAGCGACTATCCCCTGTTCGACCCGGTCGACGAGATCGCGCTCATCAAGCAGCGCCTCGTGCCCCTGGGCCTCAAGCTGGACGACCTCCTGGCCGCTGGCACGGCCCTGTTCCCCGCTCCTGAGTCGAAATAGCCCACCCAAGCAGGCCCCATCTCTGGGCACGCGACGCGAAAAAGCCCCGGCCAGACATGCTGACCGGGGCTTTCGCAATTTGCGTGAATGGGTGTCGGTCTAGCCGAAGGATGCGACCTTCTGGATGAGCCGCACCAGCTGGTGGGTGAACCCGGCCTCGTTGTCGTACCAGACGATGAGCTTGACCATGGTGCCGTTCATCACCGAGGTCAGGCCTGCATCGGCCACGCCGCCAAAGGTGCTGCCCACGAAGTCGGTGGAGACCAGCGGCTCTTCGGTGTAGCCGAAGTTCACGCTGGCCGCGGCCTTCAGCGCGGCGTTGACGTCTTCCTTGGTGGCGGGCTTCTCCACTTCGCAGGTCAAATCCACGATGGACACGTCCGGGGTCGGCACGCGGATGGCGAAGCCGTCCAGCTTGCCCTTGAGCGAGGGGATGACCAGGGCCACGGCCTTGGCCGCGCCGGTGGTGGTGGGAACCATGTTCATGGCTGCGGCGCGAGCGCGGCGGATGTCCTTGTGGGAGCCGTCGTGCAGGCGCTGATCCATGGTGTAGGAGTGGATGGTGGTCATGAGTCCGTGCTTGATGCCGAACGCGTCATTGAGCGCCTTGGCAGCCGGGGCCAGGCAGTTGGTGGTGCACGAGGCGTTGGACACGATGGTGTGCTCGGGCTTCAGGTCCGCATCGTTGACGCCCATGACGATGGTGGCGTCCATCTCCTTGCCGGGGGCGGAGAGGATGACCTTTTTCGCGCCGCAGGCCAGGTGCTTGGCCAGGTCCTCGCGCTTCACGAGCTTGCCCGTGGTCTCGATGACCAGGTCGATGCCGAGTTCCTTCCAGGTCCACTCGCCGGGGGCGCTGCGGGTGACGAGCACCTGCTTGCCGTCGATGAGCATGCCCTTGTCGTTGGGCTCCACGCGCAGGAAGCGACCGTGCACGGAGTCGTACTTCAAGAGGTGCGCCAGGTCCTTGTTCTCGGCCCGGGCGTTGATGGCCACCAGCTCGACGTCTTTGACGTCGGCCAAAAGGCGGGTCAGGTAGCGGCCGATGCGGCCAAAACCATTTATGCCAACTTTCATCGCCATAATCTCTCTCCTTGCGGTATTGAGCGCCTAGGCCTTGCCGGAGCAGCCAAGCACGTTCTTGATCTTGCGCTGGACCATTTCCTTGACCGCGGTGCGGGCCGGGGCCAGGTACTGCCGGGGATCGAAGTCCGCCGGATTCTCCACGAAATGCTTGCGGATGGTGGCGGTCATGGCCAGACGGATGTCGGTGTCGATGTTGATCTTGCACACGGCCATGCTGGCGGCGCGGCGCAGCAGGTCCTCGGGCACGCCGCGCGCGCCGGGGATGTTGCCGCCGTACTTGTTGGCCATCTCCACAAACTCCTGGGGCACGCTGGAGGCGCCGTGCAGCACGATGGGCAGGCCGGGCAGAAGCTGGCTGACCTTCTCCAGGCGCGCGAAGTCGAGCTTGGCCTCGCCCTTGAACTTGTAGGCGCCGTGGCTGGTGCCGATGGCGATGGCCAGGGAGTCGCAGCCGGTGCGGGTGACGAAGTCCTTGGCCTGGTCCGGGTCGGTGTAGATGTGCTCGTCGGAGTGGACGTCGTCCTCCACGCCGGCCAGGCGGCCCAGCTCGGCCTCGACCCAGACGCCGCGCGCGTGGGCGTATTCCACCACCTTCTTGGTCTCGGCGATGTTCTCTTCGTAAGGCAGGTGCGAACCGTCGTACATGACCGAGGTGAAGCCGCCGTCGATAACCTCTTTGCACAGCTCGAAGTTCGGGCCGTGGTCCAGGTGCAGCACCACGGGCAGGTCGGCCAGCTGCAGCGCGGCCTCCATGAGCTTCATGATGTAGACCTGGCCTGCGTATTTGCGCGCCCCGGCGGACACCTGGAGGATCAGCGGCGCGTTCTCGGCCTTGCCCGCCTCCATGATGCCCTGGACGATCTCCATGTTGTTCACATTGAAGGCGCCGATGGCGTAGCCGCCGACGTAGGCTTTTTCGAACATTTCCTTGGGTGATACGAGCGGCATGGGCTCCTCCTGGGGATCGGTACGTCGTGGTGTGGCGATGGGTCGTGCAATCAGTACATATTCTTGGCACGCGGCCAGAATTCTGTCAATATACCCTAAGAAATTTTGGACTCCAACAAGGCCAGGGTCTCGTGGTCGGTGAAGTCGAAACGCAGCGGCGTCAGGGTGATGAAGCCCTCGGACAGGAGCCTGCGGTCGCGGCCCTGGCTGATGCTCTCGGGCTTGAGCTCCCCGCACATCCAGTAGTACTTGCGACCGCGCGGGTCCAGGCGCTCCTCGTACCAGTCGGTGTAGGCCACGCGCGTGTGCGCGCAGACGCGCAGCTCGCCCGACTCGGCCATGGGCCGGTTGGGAAAGTTCAGGTTGAGCACGCACTTGCCCGGCAGGGCGGCAAAAGGCAGCCGGGGCAGGAGTGCTGCGGTGTACTGGGCCTGGCCGGAGAGCTCCGTCGGGTTGTGGTCGTCCATGGACACGGCCAAGGCCGGAAACCCCATGAGCGCGCCCTCTGTGGCGGCGGAGACCGTGCCGGAGTACATGATGTCGACCCCGACGTTGGCCCCGGCGTTGATGCCCGAAACCACAAGCTCCGGCGCGGGCTTGATCAGCGTGGAGATGGCCAGCTTCACGCAGTCGGCCGGGGTGCCGGAGACGCCGAGCCCGAAGAAGCCCTCCTCGCGAAACTCCTTGACCCTGAGCGGCGCGGACAGCGTGATGGCGTGCCCCACGGCGGACTGCTCGGTGATGGGCGCCACCACCTGAACGTCGTGGCCCGCGGCCACCAGCGCGCGGTGCATGGCCCGCAGGCCCACGGCCTGGATGCCGTCATCGTTGGTAAGGAGGATGCGCATGAAAACTCCCTGAGACGCGTATGCGCCCTGCGGTTTGGCGAATCGCCTGTTTGAAGCTCAACACCCGGCCTGGTCGCACGCCTGATTTGAGCACACGTCCGCCTGAAAAATCACCCGGTTTGACAATCCGGGCCGTCAGGGGCAAAGAAATCGGTTCAGAGCACACCGCCGCCGCCTGCTCGCGGCAGCTCAGAATTACCCCAACATGAGGGAGAAGGCAAGGCCGTGATCTCGAAAGCCGTGTACATACGGGATATTAGCCCAGGCCAGACGATACAGGACACCTTTCTTCTGGCCGACGCCCGCACGGGCCAGTCGCGCAATGGCCCTTACTGGAGCCTGGTCCTGCAAGACTCAAGCGGCCAGATGGACGCCAAGGTCTGGAGCCCGCTGTCGCAACAGCATCCGGCGCTTGCGGCCGGGCAGTTCGTCACGGTGCGCGGCCTGGCGGCAAACTACCGCGACAAGTGCCAGTTGACCCTCGACCAACTGGCCCTGACGCCGGTGGACGAGGTCGACCCCGCCGAATACCTGCCGCCCAGCCCGGTGAAGCCCGCCGAGCTTCTGGCCGAGATCGAGGCCCTGTGCCGCCGCGAGCTCACGCACAAGCCCTGGCGCAGCCTGATGAAGAAGATCCTGGGCGACGAGGAGATCCGCGCCCGGCTCTTGCCCGCCACCGGGGCCAAGACCGTGCACCACGCCTACGTGGGCGGCTTGCTGGAGCACACCCTCTGCGTGGCCCGCACCTGCCTGGCCCTGTGCGACCTCTACCCCAGGCTCGACCGCCAGGTGCTGCTGGTGGCGGCCCTGCTGCACGACCTGGGCAAGGCCTGGGAGCTCTCAAGCGGCCTGACCACGGACTACACCGACGAGGGCCGCCTGCTGGGCCACATCCAGCTCGGGCTGGAGCGCGTGGAAGGCTTCCTGGCCAAGGCCCGCGACCTCGACCCGGCGCTCATCCTGCACCTCAAGCACCTGATCATCAGCCACCACGGCGAGTACGAGTTCGGCGCGCCCAGGCGGCCCAAGACCCCGGAAGCGTTCATCCTGCACTTCGCGGACAACATCGACGCCAAGATGAACACCATCGCCGGGGCCTATGCCGAGATCGAAGGCACGGAGCAGTCCTGGACGCCCTTCCAGCGCTACCTGGACCGCTTCATCTTCCAGCCCGTACGCACCCCCGCGCAACACGACGGCCCAGGCGCGCAGGCCAAGGCCGAGGCGAACAAGCCCGATGCCCGCATCCTGCTCCTGCCTTTGGGCTCGGACTAGCAGCCAGCGCCCAGATCCTGAGTCTTCAAGGCATATCGAGAAGGAACCGCATGGCTGAAGCCGACACAGAGACGCCAAAGATGACCGCGACCAGGCTTATCTCGCGCCTGGTCAAGATCTTCAGCGGCCTGCACACCAGCGATGCCCTGCGCATCATCGTCCTGGGCTGCGTCATCGGCGCGCTTTCCGGGCTTTTGGCCGTGGCCTTCTTCGCCTCGCTCAACGCGCTGCAGGAGCTGCTGCTGGGCAGCATCGCCGGCGCGCCCATGCCCAGCCACGGCGTCGCAGCGCTCACGGCGTCCACCACCTCGCCCCTGTACATACCGCTCATGACCACCGCCACCGGCGCGCTCATCGGCCTGTGCATGCGCTACATCCTGCCGGACAGCGCGGACCTGGGCACAGACGGCACGGACATCATGATCCGCGCCTTCCACGGACCCACGGGCCGCGTCAGCTCGCGCATCACCGCCGTGCGTGGGGCGGGCGCCATCCTGACCATCGCCAGCGGCGCCAGCGCAGGCCAGGAAGGCCCCATCTCGCTCATCGGGGCCGGGGCTGCCTCCTGGCTGGCCGACAGGCTGAAACTCACAGCCAGGGAACGCCGCACCCTGCTGCTTGCTGGCGCCGCAGGGGGTCTCGGGGCCATCTTCCGCGCCCCGCTCGGGGGCGCGCTCACGGCCATCGAAGTTATCTACCGCGAGGACTTCGAGGCCGACTCGCTCCTGGCCGCACTGTTCTCCTCCACCACCGCCTATTCCGTGTTCACCATCTTCTACGGCGCGGACCACATCTTCCACGTGCCGGACCTGAAGCTGCACAGCATCAGCGAGCTGCCCTTCTACGCGTTGCTGGCCGTTGTCTGCTCAGTGGCGGCCTGGGCTTTCGTCTGGGGCTTCCGCCGGGCCAAATACCAGTTCTTCGCGCCCCTGCGCCAGCGCATCGGCGTGGTCGGCACCACGGCGTTGGGCGGGTTCATGGCCGGCATCGTGGGCATGCTCTTTCCGCAGCTGCTGGGCGGCGGCCTGGAGTGGGTGGAGCTGGCCCTGCACGGCGATCTGCCCCTCTTGGCCCTGTGCCTGCTGGCCCTGGGCAAGACCGTTGACACGGCCCTGACCATCGGTTCGGGCATGAGCGGCGGCATGTTCGCACCCTCGCTCTATGTGGGCGGCATGACCGGCACCGCCGTGGGCACCCTGTTCCAGAACTTCTTCCCGGACATCGTCACCAAGCCCGCCGCCTTCGGCATCGTCGGCATGTCGGTGTTCTTCTCCTGCGCCACCGGTGCCTCCCTCGGCCCCCTGGTCATGACCTGCGAGCTCACCAGCAGCTACGGCCTGCTGGTGCCCTTGATGCTGGCCACGGCCTGCGGGCTGTTGTTGTCGCGTAACGTCTCGCTCTACAATAACCAGCTGCCCAACCGGCTGGCCTCCAATGCGCACACCCATGAGGCCGCCGTGAACCTGCTCAAGGGCCGCACCGTGTCGCAGCTGCCCCTGGCCCCGGCCCCGCCGGTGCTGCTGGAGTCCACCAAGCTCGGCGACCTGCGCGGCCTGGTGACCAGCTCCCAGGCCCTGTGCTATCCGGTATTCAACGCCCAGGGCGTCATGACCGGCATCGCCACCCTGTCCGACCTGCGCGAGGTGCTCTACGAGACCTGCCTGTTCGACCTCGTGGTGGTGAAGGAGGTCGCCCGCAGCCCTGTCTTCGTGGCGCCGGACGCCGACGGCTACGAGGCCCTCCTGACCATGCTCGACACCGGCCTGGACGAGCTGCCCGTGCTGGATCTGGCCAGCGGCACCATCCTCGGGATGCTCGACCGCAAGGCCCTGCTCGGCATGTACCGCCCCAGGCAGGCCACGCCCCCAAACACCTCCGACACAGCGGGACTCGCATGTTCATAACCTTTGAAGGCATAGAGGGCACCGGCAAGTCCACCCAGATCGCGCTGCTCAAGGAATACATGCAGGCCCGGGGCGAGCGCGTGGTGGTGACCCTTGAGCCGGGCGGCAGCCGCATCGGCGCGGAGCTCAGGCGCGTGCTGCTGGCCCTGGAAAACCGCGACCTGACGTCACAGGCCGAGCTCTTCCTGTACCTGGCCGACCGCGCCCAGCACGTGGCCCAGGTGGTGCGCCCGGCGCTGGCCTCCGGGGCCGTGGTGCTCTGCGACCGCTTCGCCGACTCCACCGTGGCCTACCAGGGCTATGGCCGCGGCATGGACCCCGAGCTGCTGCACAGGCTCAACGCCGTGGCCGTGGACGGGCTCTGGCCGGAGCTGACCATCCTGCTGGACCTGGACCCGGTCATCGGGCTTGAGCGCGCCGTGGCCCGGAACCTGAGCGAGGGCAAGACCAACGCCGAGGGCCGCTTCGAGGCCGAGAGCCTGGCCTTCCACAGCCGCGTGCGCGAGGGCTTTCTGAAGCTCGCGGCAGCCCACCCCGAACGCATCAGCGTCGTGGACGCCACAGGCACGCCGGAAGAGATCGCCCCCCGGGTGCGCGCCCTGGTGGAGGCCCGCCTCCATGCCTGAGCCTTCTGACAGGCACGCACACTCTTCTCTCTCCTTCTTCAACTGCGGCCTGCGCGCCGGACTCTGCGCCGTGCTGCGCGACTGGCTGCTGTTCCTGCTCCTGGCCTCTGGCTTTGCATGGCTCGTTCTGCGCGGGGCCGAGGGCCTGGGCTACAACTGGCAGTGGTACCAGGTGCCGCGCGCCATCTACACCGACAACGGCGGCGCATTCATGGCCGGGCCCCTGCTGCAGGGCCTGCTGGTGACGCTCAAACTCACGGGCCTGAGCTTCGCCGGGGCCTTTGCCGTGGGCCTGACCGTGGCCCTGCTCAGGCTCTCCGGCTCGTGGTCCGGGCGCGTTCTGGCCCGGGGCTACCTGGAGCTGGTGCGCAACACTCCCCTTCTCATCCAGCTCTTTTTCCTCTATTTTGTGCTCTCGCCCGTGCTGAACATGAACGCCTTCGCCACCGCCGTGCTCAGCCTGTCGCTGTTCGAGGGGGCCTACGTGTCCGAGATCTTGCGCGCCGGGGTGCGCTCGGTGGAGCAGGGCCAGTGGGACGCCGCCCGCAGCCTGGGCATGGGCCCGGCCACGGCCTACGTCTCGGTGATCCTGCCGCAGGCCCTGCGCCGCGTGCTGCCGCCCCTGGCTGGCCAGGCTGTATCGCTGGTCAAGGACTCGTCGCTGGCCAGCGTCATCGCCATCAACGAACTGACCCTGCGCGGGCAGAATATCGTGTCCGAGACCTTCCTCAGCTTCGAAATTTGGTTTACGGTGGCGGCAATATACTGGATCGTCACAACAGCGCTCTCAGGCGCGGCGGATGCGCTCGAACGCCGCCTGGCCTTTCCCGCCTGAGCCACGAACTTCCAAGGAGGCACCCATGCGCAAGTCCACCCCATTCATCCCCCTGCTCGTCAGCGCCGCCCTGCTCGCGCTGCTGCTTGCCGCAACGACGGCCAGCGCCGCCACCCGCGCCGACCTGGCCCGTGAAAGCACGCTTGAGCAGGTGCTCCAGCGCGGCGTGCTGCGCGTCGGCTTCAGCACCTTTGTGCCCTGGGCCATGCAGGACAAGAAAGGCGAATTCGTCGGTTTTGAGATCGACGTGGCGCGCAGGCTGGCCCAGGACATGGGCGTGAAGATCCAGTTCGAGCCCACCCAGTGGTCCGGCATCATCCCGGCGCTCTTGTCGGGCAAGTTCGACATCATCATCGGCGGCATGAGCATCCAGCCCCAGCGCGGGCTCAAGGTCAACTTCACCATCCCCTACGAGTATTCGGGCATGTCGCTGGTGGCCAGCAAGAAGCTCGCGGGCAAGCTCAAGACCCTGGAGGACTTCAACCAGCCGAACATCATCCTGGCCATCCGCCAGGGCACCAGCGCCGTGGAGGCCGCCAGAAAGCACCTGCCCAAGGCCCAGGTGAAGTACTTCGACAACGAGGCCCAGACCATCCAGGAAGTGCTCAATGGCCGCGCCCATGCCGTGGTCGCCTCCGAGCCCTTCCCGGCCTTCCAGGCCCTGCGCAGCCCGGACAAGCTCTTTTTGCCCGTGGCCAAGGCCTTCACCCGCGAGCCCATCGCCTTTGCCGTGCGCAAGGGCGACCCGGACTTCCTGAACTTCCTCGACGGCTGGATCCGCGTCGTGGGTGACGAGGGCTGGCTCACGGAGCGCCACGACTACTGGTTCCGCACCAATGCCTGGAAGGGTATGGTGGAGTAGCACACCCGGCATGACGCGCCCAGCCGAGACACCACCGGCCCTAGCCCGGGCCAAACCGCTGGCCCCGGCGCTGCTGGTCGACCTGGCCGTGCTGCTGCTGGCGGGCGGCGGCTTGGCCTGGCTGGTGCTGCGCGCCAAGGCCACCCTGCCCTACAGCTGGGACTGGTCGGTGATCCCGCAGTTCCTGGTCTACACCGGCGAGGACGGCACATGGCACGCGGGCCGCATCGCCACCGGCGTCTTCGCCACCGTGCGCCTGAGCCTCTGGGCCGGGCTGCTGGCGCTTGTGCTGGGCACCTTGGCCGGGCTCATGCGCGTGGGCCGGCGCCTGCTCTGGCGCTTGTGCGGCGGCGCTTACGTGCTCTTCGTGCGCAACACGCCCCCGCTCGTGCTCATCTTCCTGTTCTCGTACTTCCTCAGCGGCCAGCTCATCACGGCCCTGGGCCTGGACATGGCCGTGGCGAACTTGCCGCCGGCCCTGCGCCCCGTGGCCGAAGCGCTGTTCGGTCCCTTGCGGCAAATGCCCGGCTTTCTCACCGCCATCCTCACCCTGGCGCTCATCGAGGGCGCGTACATGGCCGAGATCGTGCGCGCGGGCGTGCAGTCCATCGAGAGCGGCCAGTGGGATGCCGCCTACGCCCTTGGGCTGTCGCGCTGGCAGACGCTCCGGCAGGTCATACTGCCGCAGGCCTTCCGGCGCATGCTGCCGCCACTCACCAGCCAGTTCGTCTCCACCGTCAAGGACTCGGCCATCGTGTCCGTCATCTCCATCCCGGAGCTGACCTTCCAGGCCCAGGAACTCGTCAGCGCCACGTACCGCAGCTTTGAGGTCTGGACGCTGGTGCTGGCGCTCTACCTGGCGCTGAACCTGCCCTGCTCCCTGGCTGCGCGCTGGCTGGAGCTGCGGCTGCGCCGGTCGGACCGGGGCTAAGACAGAGGCCAGTGCAGAGGCTGGGGCAAGGCGTTTCCAGGCTTTGACACCCGATGAGATTTCGCGCATGAGGTAAGTATTCCGAAAGGATGTCGCCCCCATAATCATGAAGCGCTCAGGGACATTGCGCCCGCTCGCGCCCACGCAACCACAAGGAGATCACCATGGCCCCGGAAGTGAAGGTTTACGCCCTGACGACCTGCGTGCACTGCAAGAACGCCAAGGCCTATCTGGACGAGTGCGGCGTGAAGTATGACTGCGTGCATGTGGACTCGCTCACCGGCGACGAGCGCAAGGCCACCATCGAGGAAGTGAAGAAGCTCAACCCGTCCGTGTCCTTCCCGACCATCGTCATCGACGGCAAGACGCTGGTGGGCTTTGACAAGGCCAAGGTGGACGAGGCGCTGGGCAAGAAATGAACGCGAAAGAGCTGCACGACGCCTTAAAGAAAATTCAGGAGCCCAAGGGCTGCTATTTCAACGCGGACGCCTCCATGACCATGGCGCTCATGGAGAGCCTGCTGGTGAACAAGGAGCGGCTTGGGTACATGGCCTGCCCGTGCAGGCTGGCCAACGGCACGCTGGAGGCCGACCGGGACATCGTGTGCCCCTGCGAGTACCGCGAGGCGGACATGGCCGAGTACGGGGCGTGTTTTTGTGGGCTGTATGTGACAAGCGATTGGAACGAGGGCAAGCGTGAGCGGGTGTATGTGCCGGAGCGTAGGCCGGTGGAGAAGATATTGGGGTAGAAGAGTTATGGTCAGGATGGATAACGATGACATCTAGAAGTAATGCGAAAACCCATGGCCTAAATGAAAGGGTTAAACGTTTTTTTTCCTCATTATCAGGTGTTGAAGTTGTTGATGAACTAGACCTATTTTCAAAATTTCCAGATCGTAAAAGGGCAGATTATTTATTCGCAAACAGGAGAGTTATTGTTGAGTTGAAAGCATTAGAAGCCGATCCTGAAGGTAAGGTTCAAAATGAACTAGAGAAACACAAGGAACGCAAAGAGTATCCACTATTTTATGGCAAGCAAGAACTTTCAAAAATATTAAAGCACTTACCCGACGGCGAAAAAATCAATGCAGATATCTACGACAAAGTTACACGGTCTATTAAGCAATCGTTCAGAAGTTCTGATAAACAAATCAGGGACACAAAGATAACAATCGATTGCAGTGATGCAAATGGTTTACTGGTTCTCCTCAATGAAGATATAAACATCCTTAGCCCAGAGATTATTGCTTACAGCATAAGCCAGCAATTAGCAAAGAAGGACATGGATGGGACTGCACATTATGCACATGTAACGAGCGCATGGGTCATCTCAGAGAATTATTATTACAGAGCCAGGCCAGAAACAGTCGCATTGCCATCAATTGTTATTGATGGTCCTTCAGCTGTTAATAATCATGAATTCTCAAAGATACTTGATATATTACAAGCTGAATGGGCGAAGTTTAATGGTGTCCCACTAATAAAAGCTGAGCTTGGCAAGATTTCAGATAATGATTTTCTTCCATTAAAAGCACTCCAGAGAGATGTGCCGCAAACAACGAGACAAGAACAGTGGCAAAGGCAGTATAGGACAAATCCGACACTTCGCAGCATGCCAGACAAGGAATTATTGAGGTACGGTAGGAATATTATTGAAATGATGCGCAAAAACTTTAGCGTTGGTGCCCAGAGGCCTCCTGATTTTGTACTCATGAAGATTCAAAAAGAGATTACTTTCTTTTTTGAAGAAGTGAATATTAGAGGGCTCAACCTAAAGGATATGCCCAAGTGAATCCAAACAATTGTTCCACCAACAGAAAAAGCCCCGGTCCACTTTCGCAGACCGGGGCTTCGTAAGGTGCTTCGTTTTGATTAGTACTGACGGGGCGGACGGGACTCGCGTTCCTGGGCCTCGTTGACCTTCAGGGCGCGGCCGCCGACTTCCTTGCCGTTCAGGGCCTGGACGGCCTCGCGGGCAGCGTTGTCGTCCATCTCCACGAAGCCGAAGCCGCGGAAACGACCAGTCTCACGGTCGCTGATGAACTTGACGGAGTTGACTTCGCCAAACTGGGAGAACAGGTTGCGGATGTCATCCTCGGAGGTGCTGAACGCGATGTTGCCGACATAGATAGACTTAGGCATGTGATAAAACTCCTAAAAAAAACTGCTAAAAGGGTCGCCCATTTCGCCTGAGCAAAAAGCCTCCAGAACTCAAATCCAGATGTTGTTAACTAGGCTTCCTTTCCACGCTTGTAAAGGCCTAATTTGCATATTTCGAAAATAATTTCGCGCCCATAAAAACACCAGCCATGCACCATTTAATGCAACAAAAACACTGCAACAGCTACTTGCACTAAGTGTTACAGTCATTCTCCAGTGCCGATATTTTGCTTTTTCCACTCTGCAAAGCTGTCACGCGCGCGCTGGCCGTATAATTCCTTGCGGATTTTTTTCCCGGCGCGGCGGTTCAATTCCGGCATGAGCCCGAAGTGCGCGTTGGACGGCTGGAAGTTCTTGGCAGGCGGCGTGCGCAGGTGGCCGAGCAGCGCGCCCAGGGCCGAAGTCACCGGCGGCAGGGCCAGGGCATTGCCGTTGAGCTTGGCCCCGAGCATCAGCCCCACCCACAGCCCGCAGGCCGCGCTCTCCAGGTAGCCCTCCACCCCGGTGATCTGCCCGGCCATGTAGACGCCGGGCCGGGTGCGCAGCTCCAGCTCGCCCGTCAAGACCACGGGTGCGTCCACAAAGGTGTTGCGATGGATGCTGCCCAGGCGCAGGAACTCGGCCTTGGCCAGGCCGGGAATCATGCGGAACACGCGCTCCTGCTCCGGGTATTTGAGCTTGGTCTGGAAGCCCACGAGGTTGAACGCGGTCTTTTCCTTGTTCTCCGCACGCAGCTGAACGACCGCAAAGGCCTCCTCGCTGGTGCGCGGATTGGGCAGGCCCACGGGCTTGAGCGGGCCGAAGCACAGCGTCAGCCGCCCGCGCTCGGCCATTTCCTCCACCGGCAGGCAGCCCTCGAAGTGGATGTGCTTCTCGAACTCGTGCGGGGCGACCTTTTCCGCCGCGATGAGCGCCGCAAGGAAGGCGTCGTACTCGGGCTCGGTCATGGGGCAGTTCAGGTAGTCGTCCTCCTCCGGGCGGTAGCGGCTGCCCCAGAAGCAGATGTTCATGTCCACGCTCTCGCGGCTGATGATGGGCGCGATGGCGTCGTAGAAATACAGGCGCTTGCCGCCGCCCTCGGTGCTTGCGGCCTCGGCCAGGCTGGCGGCCAGGCTCTCGCTGACCAGCGGCCCGGCGGCCACCACCACGGCGTCGAAGCCGTGCAAAAGCGGCGAGTCCAGGCTCTCGATCTCCTTGCGCACCACCTCGATGCTGGGGTCGTGCTCGATGATGGCGGTGACGTAGTCGGCAAAGAGCTTGCGGTCCACGGCCAGGGCCTTGCCCGCGGGGATGCGCGTCTCGTCGGCCACCTGCATGACCAGGCTGCCCAGCTCGCGCATTTCGGCCTTGAGCACGCCGATGGCCGTGGTCAGCTCCTCGGAGCGCAGGGAGTTGGAGCACACCAGCTCGGCCAGCTTGCCGGTCTCGTGCGCCGGGGATTTCTTGTCCGGGCGCATCTCGAACAGGCGCACGCCCACCCCCGCGCGAACCAGGGCCATGGCGCATTCGCACCCGGCCAGCCCGCCGCCGATGATGGCCACCCGCGCCACGGGCCGCGTCGGGGAAATCACCGCCGCCGCTGCGGAGTCCTGGGAGATGTTGGCGTGTGAATCGTTGTTATCCGGCATGATTTCAGCTATCCTCACAATATATTTGCAGCAGACTAACAATAGGCAAGGCCCATGAGCGACATCCTACTCGACATACGCGGGCTCACCACGGCCTTCGCCGCGCACACAAGCGCAGGCGGAGTCGTCGCCAAGGCAGTGGATACCGTGAGCCTGACGGTTCGGCAAGGCGAAACCCTGGCCGTTGTCGGCGAATCGGGCTGCGGCAAGACCGTGCTGGCGCTCTCGGTGCTGGGGCTGATCCCTGATCCGCCGGGCCGGGTCATCGCCGGGCAGGCCCTGTACCGGGGCCGCGACCTCGCCGCCATGGACGAGGCCGAGCTTGAGGGCGTGCGCGGCAACCACATCGCCATGATCTTCCAGGAGCCCATGACCTCGCTCAACCCCGTGCTGCGCGTGGGCGAGCAGATAGCCGAGGGCTACCGCCTGCACAAGGGCGCCAGCCGCGCCGAGGCCGACGAGCGCGCCGTGGAGATGCTGCGCCTGGTGGGCATCCCCAACCCGGCCGAGCGCGCCCAGAGCTACCCCTTTGAGCTTTCCGGCGGCATGCGCCAGCGCGTGATGATCGCCATGGCCCTGGTCAACGACCCGGACCTGCTCTTCGCCGACGAGCCCACCACGGCGCTGGACGTCACCATCCAGGCCCAGATCCTGGACCTCATGCGCGAACTGCAACAGCGCCGGGGCTCGGGCATCCTGCTCATCACCCACGACCTGGGCGTGGTGGCCGAGACCGCGCAGCGCGTGGCCGTAATGTACGCCGGGCAGATCGTGGAGCAGGCCCCGGTGGCCGAGCTCTACGCCCAGCCCCAGCACCCGTACACCCAGGGTCTGCTGGCATCCGTGCCGCGCCTGGGCGTGCGGCGCACGCTCTCGCCCATTCCGGGCATGGTGCCGGGCATCTTCAACCTGCCCATGGGCTGCCGCTTCCGCCCGCGCTGCGCCAAGGCCTTTGGCCGCTGCGAGGCCTGCCCGCCGCTGTTCGAGCTGGGACCGGGGCACAGCGCCCGCTGCTGGCTCTTTGACGGCGCGCCCCTGGCCGAGCCCGTGCACTGCGAAGCGTTCAAGCGTGAGGCCTACGCATGAGCGCCCTGCTGGAAATCGACGCCGTCTCCAGGCATTACCACGTCCGGGGCGGGCTGCTGGGCCTGAAGCACGCTCTTGTGCGCGCCGTGGACGGCCTGAGCCTGACGCTCATGCCTGGCGAGAGCCTGGGCCTGGTGGGCGAGAGCGGCTGCGGAAAATCCACCCTGGCGCGCCTGATCCTGGGCCTGGAGCCGCTGGACGCCGGGAGCGTCCGCTTCCAGGGCCGGGACATCAACGACTGGCCGCAGACAGAGCTGCGCCGCCAGATGCAGATGGTCTTCCAGGACCCCTACTCTTCGCTGAACCCGCGCATGAGCGTCGGCGCAATCGTGGCCGAGCCCCTGGTGATCCACTCCATGGGAACCGTGGTCGAGCGCAGGGCCAAAACCCTGTCCCTGCTGCGCACCGTGGGCCTGGACGCGGACATGGCCCAGCGCTATCCGCACCAGCTCTCCGGCGGCCAGCGCCAGCGCGTGGCCGTGGCGCGCGCCCTGGCCCTGGGCCCGGCCCTGCTGGTCTGCGACGAGCCCGTGAGCGCGCTGGACGTGTCCATCCAGGCCCAGGTGCTTCTGCTCTTGCAGGACCTGCGGCAGCGCCTCGGCCTCACGTACCTCTTCATCTCCCACGACCTGGCCGTGGTGGGCCAGATCTGCGACCGCGTGGCCGTGATGTACCTGGGACGCCTGGTGGAGCTGGCCCCGGCTGCGGCGCTCATCAGCAAGCCCTGCCACCCTTACACCCGCGCCCTGCTCTCCGCCGTGCCCGTGCCCGATCCCGGCCACGCGCGCACCCGCGAGCATCTGGTGGGCGAACTGCCGAGCCCGCTCAACCCTCCCGAGGGCTGCCCGTTCCACCCGCGCTGCCCGGAGGTCATGGACATCTGCCGCCGCGAGTTCCCGCCAGCCTTCGATACGTCAAGCTCTGGCGCCACCGGCGGCATCAGCGAAACACGGCTGGCCCACTGCTGGCTGCACAAGCCGGGCTAGTCCGACCTCAAACGCGAAAAGGAGCAAGCAGTGCGCGTATCCGTCATTCTGGGCCACCCGGACCCCAACAGCTTCAACCACGCCCTGGCCAAGGCCGCAGTGGACGCCCTGCAGGCCAAGGGCATCGAGGTCTGCTACCACGACCTCCAGGCCGAGGGCTTCGACCCGGTGCTGCCAGCCGCGGAGCTGGCCCGGGACGCGGTGCTGCCGCCCCTGGTGGCCCAGCACTGCCAGGAGATCAGCCAGGCCGACGGGCTGGTCATCGTGCATCCCAACTGGTGGGGCCAGCCCCCTGCCGTGCTCAAGGGCTGGGTGGACCGCGTGCTGCGGCCCGGCGTGGCCTACGAATTTCTGCCCGGCGACGGCGGCGAAGGCGTACCCGTGGGGCTGCTCAAGCCCATGACCGCCGTGGTGCTGAACACCTCAAACACGCCCGTGGAGCGGGAGCAGGCCGAGTTCGGCGACCCGCTGGAGCGCATCTGGACGGACTGCATCCTGACCTTCTGCGGAGTCAACAGGGTCGTGCGGCGCATGTTCGGGGTCGTCTGCACCAGCCACGACGGGCAGCGCATGGCCTGGCTGGAGGTGGCCGCCAGAATGGTCAGTAAGGAGTTCGCCGGCTGACCCGCTGATCGGCGCTTCGCAACGGACGCGCCGCGCAGGAATTTCCGCAACACAACAAGGAGTCACGTCACATGCTCAGCCGCGACGAAGCCTTCACCCTGTTGACCAAACACGTTCCCGACGCCCAGCTCATCAGCCACAGCCTGGAGTCCGAGGCCGTGCTCGCCGCCCTGGCGCGCCGCCTGGGCAAGGACGAAACCCTCTGGGGCATCGTCGGCCTGCTGCATGACCTGGACTACGCCAGCACCAAGGACAACCCCGCACGCCACGGCCTGGACTCGGCCGAACTGCTGGCGGGCCTGCTGCCGGATGATGCGCTGACGGCCATCCGCGCGCACAATGGAGCCCACACAGGCGTGACCCCGGCCACGGACCTGGACTTCGCCCTGCGCTGCGGCGAGACCGTCACCGGGCTCATCCACACCAACGCCCTGGTGCGCCCGGCACGCATGGAGGGCATGGACGCCAAGAGCCTGAAGAAAAAGATGAAGGACAAGGCTTTTGCCGCCAGCGTCTGCCGCGAAACCATCGGCGAATGCCAGAAGCTCGGCCTGGAGCAGGCGGAGTTCTTCATCATCGCCGTGGGCGCCGTGGCGGGGATTGCGGACAAGGTCGGCCTGGCGTAGATTCCAGAGGGCTTGCAATCAGCAGCCGGTTCACGCAGAATACGTAACATTGAAAGAAACCCTTACACCAGGGAGCGACACATGAAACGCCACGACAAATGGGCGACGACACTTCTGGCCAGCCTGGCCTGCGTGGCCCTCTTCGCCCTGCCCGCCCTGGCCCAGGACAAGCTTTTTGTGGCCTCCGAAGGCGCCAAGCTCAAGGCCGACAAGAGCGCCAGCTCCGACACCGTGGCCGAGCTGGCCGTTGGCACCCAGCTCAAGGTCGAAGGCCAGGAAGAGAGCTGGTACAAGGTCAACGCGGGCGGAAAATCCGGCTGGATCTATCGGGGCAAGGTCTCCGAAACAGCGCCCGAACCCTCCAAGCAGGGCGGCGACAATCTTTTCGGCGGCGCGGGCTCAAGCACCATCATGGTCAGCGAGGCCGACAGCGCGCGCAGCATGCGCGGCCTGAACGAGAGCGAGCAGGCCGCAGCCAAGGCAGCCGGACGCCCGGCGCGGCCCTTGTCCGACTACAAGAGCGCCCTGGACAAGATCCTGGCCGAGAAGGTGGACAAGAAGGAGATCGAAAACTTCCTCAAGGCCGGACACATCGGCGAGTATGCGAAATAGGAGACCAGACATGAACGCCAAACGCATCCTCACCCTTTTGTGCCTGTGCGCCCTTGTCGCCCTGCCCGCCATGGCCGCGGCAGGCTTCCTGGACAACCTGCTGGACCCCAACTCCAAGGAGCGCAAGATGCTCTCCGGCGCGCAGAACGTGCTCGGCAGCTCCCAGCAGATGGACTACAAGAGCGAGCGCGCCATCGGCGAGCGCCTGGCCGTGGAAGGGCTGCGCCGCTATGGCATGCCCACCACGAACCAAAAGATGCAGCATTACGTGAACCTCGTGGGCATGTCCGTGGCCATGAACTCCGCCAGGCCAGACATCCCCTACCGCTTCGTGGTGGTGGAATCGCCCGTGCAGAACGCCTTTGCCTGCCCCGGCGGCATCATCTTCGTCACCTCCGCGCTCATGCACACCATCCAGAGCGAGGCCCAGCTTGCGGGCATCCTGTCCCACGAGGTGGGGCACGTGGCCCTGCGCCATGCGCTGAAAAGCATCCAGCGCGCGCAGTTCTTCTCCGGCGTGGGGCAAATTACCGCCGCCACCATGAAGGGCGACAAGGGCGCGCAGTTCGAAAGCATGATCAGCGACATGCAGAATGTGCTCTTCGACAAGGGCCTGGACCAGAACATGGAGTACGAGGCCGACGCCTCGGCCATGGAGACGGCCTATCGCACGGGCTACAACCCGGCGGGACTCATGGAGGTGCTGGTGGAGCTCAAACGCATCGAGGCCAGCTCGCCCGACAAGAAGGGCTCCTGGTTCTCCACGCACCCGCCGCTTGCCTCGCGCATCGCCAAGAATCAGGCCCAGATGAAGAAATATCAGGACGCCGCCAAGCTGGCCGTGCTGGCCGACAGGTTTAAGTCCCAAGCCCGCTAGATCACTCACTATCTGTACAAACAAGGCGGGGGCCCAAAAGCCTCCGCCTTTTTGCGTGCGCCCCCCCAAAAAGCCCAAAAGCCGCGACAGACCTAAAGATAGCGAATAACCGGACCGATAAGAGGGGTGTCAACGTCTGCAACGACATATGGAGACTCCCATGTCGAAGAAACTACTCCACGCCACAGGGTTCGGCAGAATCCACCAGCTCATCACCGAGGGCCGCGACGCCGAGGCCAAGGAACTGCTCAAGGCCCTGCAGGACGAGTACATCGGTCTTGTGGAAGAGAATGATGCGCTCAAAAACCAGATCATAGAGGTCGCCCAGGTGCTGGACATGGCCGAGTGCATGGAGTTCGACGGCCAGAAATACTGGCTCACGGACGATCTGCGCCACAAGGGCCCCTACTGTCAGCTCTGCTACGACCGCGACGGACTCTTGATGCGCCTGCAGAAGCAGCAGCGCCACTGGAAATGCCAGTGCTGCAGCAACGTCTTCGTGGACACCAAGGCCGTGAAGGAGAGCGCCACCAAACGCGCCTTCCCCGTGGCCGTGCCCAGGCCGCCCTTGCAGTTGTTCATGAAATAGCGCCCGCAGCGCAGAAGCATACCCGCAAAAAAGGGGCCGCAGAGTGATCCGCGGCCCCTTTGCATTTGCTGTGGCGAAATATTGGACGTGCGGTGCGCAACACCAGCTAACGCTTGGTGCGCAGAACCACCTCGCGCCACCAGAATTCCTTGAGCCTGCCGTCCTCGTGGAAGCGGGCGATGCCGTAGGCCAGGCCATTCTGGTCCATGCCCGGCAGCAGCACCTCCACCTGGAGGTCCTCGTTCTTGCGGCGCTCTGCCTTCCATATCTCGCGCACGATCTTGCGCAGGGCCTCGGGCGCTGGAGGCGAGGCGGCGTCGAGACGCACGCGCAACACCACCGGGGCCAGGGGACGCAGGGCATCGGCCTGACGCCCCAGCACGGAATAGGCCACCACGTCGTCGCTCTTCTGCTTCTGCGTGTGGCCGTCCTTGCTGGCCGCCGTCTCCTTGGAACTCGTCTCCTTGGTACTCGTATCCTTGCCCGCCGTCTCCTTGGCCGCCGTGTCCTTTGAGGCCGACTCCCTGCCAGGCGACTCCTTCTTGTCGGGCAGGGGCTGCCCGCTGTAGTCCTTTTCCGGCACGAAAAACTTGTCGCGGCCATAGCCCCAGGCGCGTTTGAGGTCGCGCACCTTCTCGTCCGGGGCGAACACGGCGTACCAGCCGTCCTCATGGAAATCGACGCGCACGCGCTGACCGGCCTGGAGCAGGCGCAGAAATTCGGTATCCTTGTCGCGCCCGGCGCGGATGGCCATCTTGCGATCGGCCACGCGCAGCTCGCCGAAGTCCTGATCCTGCAGAGCCTTCTGGGGCTGCTTCCTGGCGCTCTTGTCAAAAGTTGCGGACTTTTCGGGCTTTGCGGACTTTTCGGGCTTGTCGGAAACATCGGCGCGGGAAGCGGGCTCCAGCCGCGTTTCCGGCCTGGCCTCGGCCCGCAGCTCCAGCAGGCGCACGTAGCCCTGGGCGCGCGTCTCGGCGCGCACCGACTCGGCAAGATCAAACGCCGCCGCCCAACCGGCGTCCTCATAATCCACGCGCACCTTCTGCCCGGCCTTGAGCACGCGCACCGCAAGCGCATCCTCCGACGGGTTCTCGCGCACCGTGACCTTGCCGCGAACGGTATACACGCGGCCCCAGCCCAGGGTCTTGCCGGTATCCTTGGCCGAGTCCTTGGCCAGAGCGTCGGCGGCGCAGACAAGGGCCAGCAGGCCAGCGAGAATGCAGGAAAAAATGTTGCGCATGGCTATTTGCTGCGTCCGTCGAGTTCGCGCGCGACGCGCTCGGTCAGGTCCACCGAGGCCTTGTCCACATAGCCCACGGCGGCCGGATCGGTGAAGATGATGGCGTAGCCGCCCTTCTTGCCCAACTCCTCAAGCACGGCCTCGGCCCGGCGCATGACGTACTGCAGGAGCCGGGTCTCCTCGGCCTTGATGTCGCGCGCGTTCTCGGCGAGCAGTTGCTCGTGCTGGGCGGCCTTGCGCCGCAGCAGGTCCTCGCGCCGGGCGCGGTCCGAGGCCGAAAGGCCGGGGCCCTCGGCCTCCTTGCGCAGGGTGGCCACCTGGGCCGCGCTCTCCTTGGCCAGGCGGTCCTTCTCGGCCACGTAACGCGCCAGATCGGCCTTGGCCATCTGGCCCAGGCGCGTCTCGTTGACCACGCGCTGCGGGTTCACGAAGCCGATCTTCTGCTCCGCCAGCGCGGGCAGCGGGGCGAGAAGAAAGGCAAGCATTACAGCCAGGAAGAATGGAGTGCAAAGGGGGTTGGAGCGGCTCATTGACGTTTGATACATGTGCGAAGCCTTCTTGTCGAGAGGTCCTGGAACGCGGCAAAGGGCCTTGCGCCTCAGAGCATGTTCACCGGATCCAGGTCCAGCTCCATGCGAAAGGCCTCGGGCTTGATCTCCGGGCGCGACAACGCGACATAAAGCGAACGGATGGGCTGCCAGTCGGCGCATTTGAGCAGGCAGTTGAAGCGCTTGCGGCCTCGCAGCTGGGCCATGGGCGCGGGCGCGGGACCCAGCACGTCCACGCCCAGCGGCTTGGCGGTTTCGCGCAGGGCCTTGGCAAAGGCCTGCATGGCCTGCACCAGATGCTCCTGGCCCGCCGGACAGGAGAGGCGCAGCAGGGCCAGCTTGGTGAAGGGCGGGTAGCGGAAGCGCTGGCGGCTGGCGATCTCCCGGTTGTAGAAGCCCTGGTAGTCGGCCCGCAGCACGAAGTCCCAGAAGGGATGCGCCGGATTTCTCGTCTGCACCAGCACACGCCCGGGCTTGTCGCCGCGCCCGGCCCGGCCCGAGACCTGGACCAGCAGCTGGTAGGTGCGCTCCGCCGCGCGGTAGTCCGGCAGGTACAGGCCCATGTCCGCGTTGGCCACGACCACCAGGGTCACGCCAGGAAAGTGGTGCCCCTTGCTGAGCATCTGGGTGCCCACGAGCACCTGGGCCTCGCCCTCGCGGAAGCGGCGCAGGATCTCCTCCAGGCGCTCCTGCCGACGCGCGCTGTCGCGGTCCATGCGCAGCACCGAGACCTCGTGCCCCAGGGTGCGCAGGAAATATTCCTCCAGGCGCTCCGTGCCCTCGCCCATGGGCACGAAGGTCACGCCGCCGCACTTGCCGCAGGGGATGGGGTACGGGTAGGTCAGGCCGCAGTAGTGGCAGACCAGGCGCTCGCGCAGCTTGTGGTAGGTCAGGCCCACCTGGCAGTCCGGGCACTGGACCACCTCCTCGCAGGCCATGCAGTACATCACCGGGGCATAGCCGCGCCGGTTGAGCATGACGATGACCTGGTCGCCCGCGTCGAGCGTGGTCTGGATGGCCTCAAGAGTCTCCGGGGCAAAGGGCTCGTCCGGGTTCTTCAGCCCCGCGATGTCCACCAGCCGGACCTCGGGCATGGCCCGGCTGCCCACGCGGGTGCCCAGGGTCTGCACCGGCAGCTGGCCGCTTTGCCCGGCGTGGAAGGTCTTGACGTCCGGCGTGGCCGAGCCCAGCACCAGCAGCCCCCCGGAGCGCTGGATGCGCGAATAGGCCAGCTCCTTGGCGTGGTACGGCAGCCGCTCCTCCTGCTTGTAGGACTCGTCGTGCTCCTCATCGAGCACCACAAGCCCCAGGTCGCGGATGGGCAGAAACAGGGCCGAGCGCGTGCCCACAACGAGCACCGGACCCTTGGCCGAGGCTATGTGCGAGAATGTCTGCTCGCGGCGGCTCGGGCTCTGGTAACCGTGGGAAAAATACGCCTCGGCATTCGGCAAGGCCGCCTTGGCCTGTCGCCACAAATGGCAGGCCAGGGCCACTTCCGGGGCCAGCAACAGGGCCGAGCGCCCCGATTCCAGGCAGCGCCGGGCCAGCTCAAGGTATACGTGGGTCTTGCCGCTGCCCGTAACCCCGTGCATCAGCGCCATGCGCGCCGAGGAGGACTCCAGGGCTGGCAAAAGGTCATCCAGCGCGGCCTGCTGCTCCGGCGTTGCGGAAAGCGCGCTGGCCTGTTCCCCCGGTTCGAGCTCGCCCGGCAGGGGCACGCAGGCCGGGATCTCGTCCGGATTGTCGGTGGTGTCCAGCGGTTCGCCCAGGCGCACGATGCCCGCCGTGGCCAGACGCTTCATGGCCAGGATGCCGGAATCGCCGAAGACCGCACGCACGGCCCCGAGGCTCATGGCCCCGGCGTCGAACAGGCGCTCGAGCAGGCGGATCTGGTTGACGGCGTTGGGCCGCACGGCCCAGGGCGGGTCCTTGGCCAGCATGACGAAGAGTTCCTCGTCGCGCCTGCGCGGGGTCAGGCGCACGCGCATGCGGCCCTCGGACCAGAGCCCGGCCAGGACGGCCAGGCGCTCCGGCGGCAGCCCTTGCAGGGTCTTGGGGGTCAGGGTGGCCGGGAAATCGGGGTGCTCCACCGAAAAGGACGCGCTGGAGGTGCGCAGGCCGCGCGGCAGGATCAGCTCCAGCACCCGGCCGGGGTGCGCCATGTGCCGGGTGGAGAGCTCGCGCACCAGGTCAAGCGTGCCGGGGTCGAGCACGGGCTCGTGCTCCAGCGGCCAGACCAGCGGCTTCAAATCCACTCCCTCAGGCGGGGCCTTGGTGGGCTCCTGCAAGATGCCGACGCGCAGGCCGCGCCCCAGGGGCGCCAGCACGCGCAGGCCGGGCTGCGGCTCCGGGAACCAGGCCGGGCACAGGTAAGTGAGGGCCGCGTAAGGCGGACTGGCCAACCAGACCTGCCAGGCCTGCCAGGCCTGCCGCGCTAGGCTCATGTACGTCCCACCTTGAAAGTCCCGAGGGGACCCCGAGGGGACCCTACTTGCCCTTGCAGGGAACGAGCTCCTGGATGCGGTGCACGAGGTCGTCGTGCAGGTCCTCGTCGTGCAGGGCAAAGTAGATGTTGGCCGTGAGGTATTCCACCCAATCCCCGGCGTCGAAGCGCTGCCCGCGCAGCTTCACAGCCAGCAGACGGTTCTCGTTGGCCAGGCCCTGCAGCGCGTCTGTGAGCTGCAGCTCGCCGCCAACGCCGGGTTCGAGCTTCTCCAGGTACTTGAAGATCTCCGGCACCAGGACGTAGCGGCCCACGATGGCCAGGCGCGAGGGCGCAGTGCCCAGGGCGGGCTTCTCCACGAGGTTGCGCACGCGGAACACGCCGGGCATGAACTCCTCGCCCTGGATGATGCCGTAGCGGTCGACCTTGTTCTCAGGTACCTCGATGACGCCGACCACGGCCATGTTCTCGGTCTTGGCCACGTCGAGCAGCTGCTGGATGCCAGGATCCTTGCCGAACATGAGGTCGTCGCCGACCATGACGGCGAAGGGCTCGTCCTTGCAGACCTCGCGCGCGCAGAGCACTGCGTGGCCCAGCCCCAACTGGACCTTCTGGCGCACGGAAATGATGTTGACCATCTCGGCCACGGCGCGGATTTCCTGCAAAAGCGCGGTCTTGCCCTTGCGCTCCAGCAGGTTCTCCAGGGTCAGGTTGTGGTCGAAATGGTCCTCGATGATGGTCTTGGTCTGGCTGGTGACCAGCACCACAGTGTCGATGCCCGCGGCCTGGGCCTCCTCGACGACGTACTGGACCACCGGCTTCTTGAAGATGGGCAGCATCTCCTTGGGGATGTTCTTCGTCGCCGGAAGCGAACGGGTACCCCAGCCTGCAACGGGAATGACGACCTTGCGCACGTCCATGGGCTTCCTCCTCAGGTCTTGATGCCGCTGCCCACGCCTAGCGCAGGGAGCTCTCCAAAACAGCCGCGATGTCGGCGGCATACTGCTCCACACGGGAAATATCCTCGCCCTCGACCATGACCCGGGCCTTGGGCTCGGTGCCGGAATAGCGCAGGAGCACACGGCCCCGCCCGGCGAGCTCGGCCTCGACAGCGGACACGGCGCGGCCCACCTCGGGCAGGTCCTCAAAGGGCACCTTGCGCGAGAGCATCACGTTGACCATGACCTGCGGGAAGGGCTCGATGAGGTGCGCCAGAAGCGAAAGGGGCAGGTTCCGCTGGCACATGATGCGCAGCAGTTGCAAAGCCGCGAGCGTGCCATCACCAGTCGTCGAGTGCTCCATGAAGATGAGGTGCCCGGACTGCTCGCCGCCGAGCATGGCGCCCTCGCGGCGCATGGCCTCCACCACGTAGCGGTCGCCCACGGGGGTGCGCAAAAGCTGCCCGCCCTGGTCCTTCATGAACATTTCAAGGGCCATGTTGCTCATGACCGTGGCCACCAGGGTGCCGCCGGGCAGCGCATCGCGCCCCAGCATGTCCTGGGCGCACAGGGCCATGATCTGGTCGCCGTCGAGCACCTTGCCCTGCTCGTCCACCACGATGAGCCGGTCGGCGTCGCCATCCAGCGCCAGGCCGATGTCCGCTCCGACCTCGCGCACCTTGGCCGCCACGACCTCCGGGTACAGCGAGCCGCAGCCCTCGTTGATGTTCACGCCGTTGGGCGAGACGCCGATGCTGACGACCTCGGCCCCCAGCTCCTCGAAGACCAGCGCAGCGCCGCCATAGGCCGCGCCGTGGGCGCAATCGAGCACGATCTTCAGCCCGTTCAAGTTCAGTTCGCGCGGGAAGGTGTTCTTCAGGTACACGATGTAGCGGCCCCAGCTGTCGACCATGCGCTTGGCGCGGCCCACGCGGTCAGGCGCGGGGAAGATCCAGGGCGGGTCCGTCGCCAGGGTCAGCTCGGCGATCTCGGTCTCCAGCTCGTCGGCCAGCTTGAAGCCGTTGCTGTCGAAGAACTTGATGCCGTTGTCGTGAAAGGGGTTGTGCGAGGCCGAGATGACCACGCCCAGGTCCGCGCGCATGTTCCGCGTGAGGAAACTGATGGCCGGGGTGGGCATGGGGCCCACCAGATACACGTCCAGGCCGATGGAACACAGCCCAGAGGTCAGCGCCGTCTCGAAGACATAGCCCGAAAGCCGGGTGTCCTTGCCGATGATGACCTTGTGCTTGCGTCCGCTGTTGCGGAACTTTTGCCCCACGGCCATGCCCAGCTTGAGGGCGATGTCCGGGGTCATGGGATATTCGTTCACCCGGCCTCGCAGGCCATCGGTGCCAAACAACTTGTCGCGCATGCTCAACTCTCTCCCGATGCATAGGGCCAGGATCGCCCTGGCGGATCACATTTGTTGCGTATCGTAAGGTTCGGGCCGCGTCGGCCCGCTAATTCCGAATGGCGTCAGCCCTCTAGTTCCGAATGACGACCGTCACGTTCTCGCCCTTGGTGGACACCACGCGAACACCCTCCGGGGCCTCCACCTCGTAGTGCAGGGCGTGGCGTCCGGCCTTCAGCCCGCCCGGCACCTTCACCTGGGCAGCAAGCCCGGGGATGGGCCGCCCGGCCTCGGCCTCGCGCACCAGGAACAACGGAGCCTCCACCTGCACGCGCACGGTCTTCACGGAAGACTGCGCCGTGGTGCCGAGCGTGGTGCTCAAGAGCACGGGCACCGGCACCCACACGGTCTTGACCTCAGGGCCGAAGCGCAAGGTCATCTTCACCTGGCCCGGATTGGCTTCCACACCCTCGGCCAGCTTGATGGGCACATCGTCGGTCCAGGTGGCCGGGGGGTCCTCGAAATCGTTCTGCAGCAGCACGCGAACCTGGGTCATGGACCGCACCTGCCGCTCGGCCCCGCGCACCTCGACCATGGCGGGCACGGTATTGATCTCCAGCAGGCGGTAGTCCTTGGGGATGGTGCCGCGCCACTCCGCCGCAACAGGCAGCTCCTTCTTGGCCAGGCGGTCCACGGAGAGGATGAGCCGCGAGGGCTTCACCTCCACCACCTCGTAGGCCATGGACAGGGGGATGCGCTCGCGGTCGATGTCGACCAGGTTCTCGCCGACCTTGAGCTTGCTCACGTCCAGGGAATAGGTCCACTTGCGGCGGTCCAGCGAACGCACCAGGCCCTTTGGCCCGCGCACGCGCACCTCGATCTTGCTGATGAGGCCCTTGCGGATGATGAGACCCTCCGGGGCGTTTGCCATCTCCACGCTCATGTCCACCCAGGCCTCGACCTTTTCCCGGCCGGTGAGCAGGTACCAGGTGAGGATGGCCAGGGCCAGCGCGATGCCGATGTCTTTCCAGTTCTTGATCATGGCTAGCGTTCCAGGGCGTTTTTGATGACCCGGCGCAGGCGCTGGTCGTTCAGTGAGGTGGTGAGCCGTCCGCTCATGGCGATGGACACTGTGCCGCGCTCCTCGGAGACCACGATGGAGAGGGCGTCGGACTCCTCGCTGATGCCCAAGGCCGCGCGGTGGCGCGTGCCGAAAAGGCTCTGGGCCTTGAGCTTGGAGGACAGGGGCAGGATGCACCCGGCGGCGGCGATGCGCCCCCGGCGGATGATGACGGCACCGTCGTGCAGCGGGGTGTCGACCTGGAAGATGGTGGTCAGCAGCGAACCGGTGACCACGGCGTCCAGCGGCACGCCGCGCTCGATGACATCGCCCAGGGGCACGTGGCGCTCCAGGACGATGAGCGCGCCCACATTGCCCTTGGCCAGGGTCATGACGGCCTGGGCGATCTCGTCCACCACGGCGTCGGCCAGTTGCGGTTTCTTGAAGAACCGCCCGGCGCCCATCTGGGCCAGGGCCCGGCGCAGGTCGCCCTGGAAGAGGATGATGATGATGAGCACGATGGAGCCGAGGAAATTCGTGAGCAGCCAGTTGAGCGAGTACAAGCCGAGTTCGCTGGAGAGGTAGTAGACCAGGAGCACCAGCACCAGGCCGTAGATGACGGCCACGGCGCGGGTGCCGCGAACAAGATGGATGATGTAGGCGTAAATGACGGCCACAAGCAGGATGTCCAGGGCCTCCCGCCAGGCGATGTTCAGGCTGATGAGATACTCCATCGTCCCCTTCTTTTCAGTCCGTCAGCTCATGCGCCTTGACTCTGCCAAGTGCCACTTTCAGGAGTGATCGCCGTGGCGATGACGCCCGCCTGGTGGGCGCTGGCCACCTCGTGCACCCGGTGGACCAGGACCCCGCGCGCCACCAGCAGCCCCGTGGCCACGGCCGTGGCGTTCTGGCGCTGGCCGGGGGCAAGGCCCAGAAGCTGTCCCCAGAGGCTCTTGTTGGACAGCCCCACAAAGAGCGGCCGCCCCAATGCGCCGAAACGCTCCAGACCACGCAGGATGGCCAGATTGTGTTCCAACAATTTGCCGAAACCAATGCCCGGGTCAAGCACGATGCTGGCCTCGGGCAGCCCGGCCTTGGTCAGCGCGCTCAGGCGCTGCTCGAAAAAGTCCATGATCTCGCCCACGACATCCGTGTAGCGGGGGTCCTGCTGCATGGTGCCCGGGCGGCCCAGGCTGTGCATCAAAACATAGCCGGGCTTGTGCTGGGCCAGCACATCCAGCAGTTCCGGGTCAAAGCGGCAGGCCGAAATGTCGTTGACGATAAAGGCCCCGGCGCCGAGGGCCGCCACGGCCACGCGGGCCTTGTAGGTGTCTACGCTCAGCGTGGGGGATTCGCCCTTGTCCGGGTCAGACAGGCCCGCCAGCGCTTCAATCACCGGGACGACCCTGGCCAGCTCGTCGGCCTCGGTTACGGGCGCGGCGCCGGGCCGGGTGCTCTCGCCGCCGACGTCCAGGATGTGCGCGCCGGCTTGCACCAACTCGCGGCCCTGGGCGAGGGCGGCCTGCGGATCCAGAAAACGCCCGCCGTCAAAGAACGAGTCCGGCGTGACGTTGACGATGCCGGCCACAAGAAAAGGGGCAGGGCCAAGCACCCTGCCCCCGGACACATGCCATGTGTTCCCGCCGATCACTAATCCTCGTCCCGGCCCGGCTTCCTGACCGGAGGCTGAGGCGTGGGCGGGGCCTCGTCCAGCTTGAACTCGCCGGGTTCGGGGGTGTCGCCCGGGGCGCCAGGGGCCGTGGAGCCGGTGGCTGTGGCGTCGGCATCGGGAGGCGTGTCGCCGAACTTGCGGCTCATGTCCTCATAGGCCCTGGCCGCGCGGCGCACGTTGTTCTCGTCGGTCTGGGGCGGCAGCACCTCGCCCTTCATGAGCAGGTCGATCTCCTCGCCGCTCAGGGACTCGCGTTCGAGCAGGGACTCGGCGATCTTGTGCAAATGGTCGAGATTTTCTGACAAGAGCTTTTTGGCGCGCTGGTAGCCGTTATCCACAAAGTTGCGGATCTCGGCGTCGATGAGCCGTGCGGTGTCCTCGCTGTAGTCCTTGTGCTGCATGAAGTCGCGGCCAAGGAACACCTGCTGGCCATCGTCGCCGTAGCTCATGGGGCCGAACTTGTCGCTCATGCCCCACTGGCAGACCATGCTGCGGGCCATCTTGGTGGCGCGCTGGATGTCGTTGCTGGCGCCGGTGGTCAGCTGGTTCAGGACCAGTTCCTCGGCCACGCGGCCACCAAAGAACATGGCCATGGTGTTCTCAAGGTAGGTGCGCGAGTAATTGTGGCGGTCGTCCACGGGCAGTTGCTGGGTCAGGCCCAGGGCCATGCCGCGCGGGATGATGGTCACCTTGTGCACCGGATCGGTGCCGGGGATGAGTTTGGCCACCAGGGCATGCCCGGCCTCGTGGTAGGCCGTGGTCTTCTTCTCCTCGTCGGAGAGGATGATGCTGCGGCGTTCCTTGCCCATGAGGACCTTGTCCTTGGCTTCCTCGAAATCGCTCATGTTCACGTGGTTCTTGCCCATCTTGGCGGCGTGGAGCGCGGCCTCGTTGACGAGGTTCTCCAGGTCCGCGCCGGAGAAGCCCGGTGTGCCGCGGGCCAGGACCTCCAGGTCGACTTCCTCGGCCAGGGGGCTCTTGCGCGAATGCACGGCCAGGATGCGCTTGCGGCCGCGCACATCCGGCAGGGGCACCACGACCTGGCGGTCGAAGCGGCCGGGACGCAGCAGCGCCGGGTCAAGGACGTCCGGGCGGTTGGTGGCGGCGATGAGGATGACGCCGTCGTTGGACTCGAACCCGTCCATCTCGACGAGGAGCTGGTTCAGGGTCTGCTCGCGCTCGTCGTGGCCGCCGCCCATGCCGGTGCCGCGCTGGCGGCCCACGGCGTCGATTTCGTCAATAAAGATGAGGCACGGCGCGTTCTTTTTGCCCTGGAGGAAAAGGTCGCGCACGCGGGCGGCGCCCACGCCGACGAACATCTCCACGAAGTCCGAACCGGAGATGGAGAAGAACGGCACCCCGGCCTCGCCTGCCACGGCGCGGGCCAAAAGCGTCTTGCCGGTTCCCGGAGGACCGACGAGCAGCACGCCCTTGGGAATGCGCCCGCCCAGGCGGGTGAATTTCTTGGGCTCGCGCAGGAAGTCGACGATCTCGGAGAGCTCGTCCTTGGCCTCGTCCACGCCGGCCACGTCCTCAAAGGTCACCTTCTGGGTGTCCTCGCTGATGAGCCGCGCTTTGGACCGGCCAAAGCTCATGGCCCCCTTGCCCCCTGCTCCGCCGCCCTGCATCTGGCGCATGAAGAATATCCACACGCCGATGAGAAGCAGCATGGGGAACCACGACACAAGCAGCGTCATGTACCAGGGCGAGTCCTCGAGGGGCTCCGCGGTGACCTGGATCTTGCCGGACACCAGGGAAGGCACCAGGTTCGGATCATCGGGCGCGTAGGTGATGAATTTCTTGTCGCCAGCCATGACGCCGGTGATCTTCGGCCCCTGGATCTTGACCGAAACGACCTCGCCAGCCTTCACGTGCGTCACGAAGTCGCTGTAGGAAAGCTTGAGCTGCGGTGCGGGCTGCTGGCTGAAGAGATTGAACAGGACGACCATGACAAGGGAGATCGTCGCCCAGATCAGCAAATTCTTGGTGAAACTATTCAAGCGGAGATCCTCCGGTAACGGGCAGGCACGTTCTGGGCCGCTGGGTTATGGTTGAGCGGGGAGACAATCCCCGGCGCGGCCCCTTCAATGAATGCCAAGATAAGGCATACTCCTGAAAAAGCAAGTGCTGGCCAGGGCCGTTCGGAACTTGTCGCACCAAGCTAAATATCCACCACGTATTCGGGTTGAATTGTCGGATTGCTGACAGTTCTTGTCGGATTCTTCGTGCATGTTCCCTGAAACAATGGCGGCTGCCGCAGACGTTCGCAACCGCACAACTGGAGGTCATGCATATGTCGAAGGAACGTAAGGTAAGAGACATCGCGGACTTGTCAATCTGGGAAGATGCCCGGCACATGATCGCCAAGGCCAAGGAGGAAGGCATCCAGACCGCCTGGGACCGGCTGGACACCCAGACCCCCCACTGCAACTTCTGCGAGCTGGGCACCACCTGCCGCAACTGCACCATGGGCCCCTGCCGCATCACCTCAAGGCCCGACGGCAAGCGCAAGCGCGGCGTCTGCGGCGCCGACGCCGACGTGGTCGTGGCCCGCAACTTCGGCCGCTTCGTGGCTGGCGGTTCGGCCGGGCATTCCGACCATGGCCGCGACCTCATCGAAGTGCTGGAGGCCATCGTCGAGGGCCGCACCACGGACTACGCCATCCGGGACGAGGCCAAGCTGCTGCGCATCTCAGCGGAGCTCGGCATCGCAACCGCAGGCCGCGCCCTGCTGGACGTGGCCCGCGACCTCATGGACGTCTGCTTCGCCGACTTCGGCAGCCGCAAACACGCGGTGTCGTTTCTGTCGCGCGTGCCGGCAAAACGCCGGGCCATCTGGGACAAGCTCGGCATCACCCCACGCGGCGTGGACCGCGAAATCGCCGAGATGATGCACCGCACCCACATGGGCTGCGACAACGACGCCCCGAACACCATGCTGCACGCCGCGCGAACCGCCCTGTCCGACGGCTGGGGCGGCTCCATGATCGGCACCGAGCTCTCCGACATCATCTTCGGCACGCCGAGCCCGCGCATGTCCACCACCAATCTCGCCACCATCAAGAAGGAGCAGGTGAACATCCTGGTGCACGGGCACAACCCCGTGGTCTCCGAGATGATCCTGGCCGCAGCGCGCCTGCCGGAGCTGGTGGATGAGGCCAAGGCGCTTGGCGCCACGGGCATCAACGTGGTGGGCCTGTGCTGCACCGGCAATGAGCTGCTCATGCGCCAGGGCATCCCCATGGCGGGCAACCACCTCATGACCGAGCTGGCCATTCTCACCGGCGCTGTCGAGGCCATCGTGGTGGACTACCAGTGCATCATGCCGAGCCTGGTGCAGATCAGCCACTGCTACCACACCAAGTTCATCGACACCGCCCAGAAGGCGCGCTTCACCGGGGCCATCCACTTCGACATCCATCCCGAAAACGCCCTGGTCAAGGCCAAGGAGATCGTGCGCCTGGCCGTGCAGGGCTATGCCCAGCGCAACCAGGCCCGCGTGGACATACCCGGCGAGCCGGTGGAGATCATGACCGGGTTCAGCAACGAGGCCGTCATCGCGGCCCTGGGCGGCACCCTGACCCCGCTCATCGACGCCATCAAGGCCGGGCAGATTCGCGGCGCGGTGGGCATCGTCGGTTGCAACAACCCTAAATTCCAGCAGGACTCCATGAACGTGGGCCTGGCCAAGGAGCTCATCAAGCGCGACATCCTGGTGCTGGCCACGGGCTGCGTGACCACGGCGGCGGGCAAGGCCGGGCTGCTCATGCCGAAGGCCATCGAGATGGCCGGGCCGGGCCTCAAGGCCGTGTGCGGAGCGCTCGGCATCCCGCCGGTGCTGCACTACGGCAGCTGCGTGGACAATTCGCGCATCCTCCAGCTCTGCGCCGCCCTGGCCAATGAGCTGGGCGTGGACATCAGCGACCTGCCTGTGGGCGCTTCGTCGCCGGAATGGTATTCCGAGAAGGCGGCGGCCATCGGCCTCTACGCGGTTGCCAGCGGCATCTACACCCACCTCGGGCACCCGCCGCACATCCTGGGCTCCAAGGTCGTCACCGACCTGGCCGTGTCCGGGCTGGAGGACCTCGTGGGCGCAACCTTCGTCATCGAGCCCGACCCGGTGAAGGCGGCGGAGCTGTTCGACATTCGCATTACGGCAAAGCGGCTGGCCCTCGGGCTTTCCGCTTAGTCATAGACGGGCCGGTCGGGAGGCCCCCCCTACCGACCGGCCCCATTTTTTGTGGCTTCTATTCAAGAAGCAGCAGCTTTCGGCCATCAGGAAGCAAGGAGCGCGCGCATGAAGATCGCATTCGCAGGCAAGGGCGGCGCAGGCAAGACCAGCCTGGCCGCTTGGCTGGGCGACTACCTGGCCCGCAACGGCGAAAACGTCTGGCTCGTGGACGCCGACACGGCCCTGTCCCTTGGCCAGGCCTCGGGCCTTAACCCGGCGCAGCTGCCCACGCCCCTGGCCGAGCGCGAGGACATCATCCGCAAGTACATCGGGCAGGGCTACATGAGCCTGAACCCCGAGGTCTCCGGCCTGCCGGAGGCCTTGAGCGTGCCGCTGCCTCTGGGTGGACCCGCCTTTGCCGGGCGCATTGCCGGGGACAAGCAGCTGCTGGTCATGGGCACGGTGGCCGGGGCCTCCAGCGGCTGCGCCTGCGCCGCCAACGCCCTGCTCAAGTCCGTGCTGGCGCACCTGATACTGGAGGAACGCGCCTGGGTTCTGGTGGACATGGAGGCCGGGGTGGAACACCTGGGCCGGGGCACCGTGGCCGATGTGGACGCCCTGGTGGTGGTGAGCGAGCCGAGCCTGCGCTCCCTGGGCACCGCGGCCGAGGTCGCCCGGCTGGCCGGAGGGCTCGGGCTTGCCCGCCAGGTGCTGGCGCTCAACCGCAGCGAGGGCGCTGCCGCGCTGCCGGATATTCCCGGCCTGCCGGAACAGGTGCTGCGCCTCCCGGTCTTGCAGGGGCTGCGCCAACGCCAGCTCAGCTCTGGGTCGGTCCTCGGCCTGCCTGAAGACCGCGAGGTCAACGCCCTCTGCGCAGAGCTGCTCGACATGCTCGGGGCGCCAGCGCCGATAGGTGCCCTAAAGGCTTCAGCTTGAGCCTTGGGCGGGTTGATTCCGCACGGTTTAGGCGTATACAGTCTGGATGACCATGGAGGGCGCTCATGATCCACACCGGCATCGACATCCTGGCGGAATTGCAGAAGCCCGGCCTTGAGGAGCTGGCCAAGAGCTTCCAGGCGCGGACCTATGCCCGGAAGACCCAGATCTTCTTGCCCAACCACGCCCAGGACATGATCTTCATCGTCTCCAGCGGGCGCACGCGCATCTATCTGGCCTACGAGGACAAGGAATTCACCCTGGCCATCCTGGAGCGCGGCGACGTGTACAGCACGCACACCCGCGCCTACGTCTCCGCCCTGGATGACACCACCCTGCTCTGTGCCCAAACAGCCCAGGTGCGCAGACACATGCTGAGCATCCCCGAGTTCACCGGCACCATGGTGCGCGTGCTGAGCGAGCTGCTCAAGCATTCCATCAGCATCATCGACGACCTGGCCTTCCGCGACGTGCAGACCCGGCTGCTGCGGTTTCTGCGATTCGTTTCGACGCAAAGCGGCGTGGCGGAATCCGGCGGCGTGCTGGTCAACCTCGGCCTCACCACGGAACAGATCGCCAGCATCATCGGCACCACCAGGCAGACCCTCTCGACCATGCTCAACGGGCTGGAGCGCGACGCCGTCATCGAGCTGCGCGGACGCGGCGCCATCTTCATCCCTGACGTCGCCGCCCTGGACTGAGCGCCTGCACCCAACAGTCTTTTGCAACGTCACTGCGTACAGAGCCTAGGTCTTGAATCCCGTGGGCTTGCAGAGCCGTGGCAAAGGGGTTAGAGACTTTTTCCGGCATGGAAGCGTATCGTCACCGGTGTGGCGCCCAGACTTCAAATCTGGTGTGTGGCCGAGAGGTCACAGGTAGGTTCGACTCCTATACGCTTCCGCCAACGCACCATAGATACACACTTTTTATGTCCATTCTCTTTCACCTCAGAAACCAGCTCACCCCCGCAGGGCGCTAAAGCGCTCTCGTCCAGTCCCGGCATAGTCCCGGAAATTGTTTTACTCACCTGGAATGCATCCTCTTGTGGAGCGGCCGAGACCGCACGCACGAGAGGGCACAGACACTCGCGTTACCCCCAAGGGTGGGAGGGTGGCGCGGCCTCGGCCGCCTCCACTAGCCGCGAGCCTGCGAGCGGCTGCGGGGAGTCCGCCTCCCGCCCCCTTCTCCCCCACCCTGTGGGAGTTCAGGCCACAAGGTCCCATCGCAACACTCGGCATGCATCGATGCCCCCTTGCCTCGCGGGTCCTTTTGGGGAGTGTGCCTCTATGCGGCGCCAACGTGCCGCGAGAGTCGACGGATTTTTTTGGAATAGTTTTCGCGGAAAAACGGAAGCCGATGCCTACGCAACTGCCCACTCTGGCAGCATAATTTCTCCAGCGCGGTGCGCCCATGTCTAGCGGCGACACCACGCCAGGCGCCGCCGAGGAAATGGCGCGCCGCGTCCAGGCCCGCGTGGAGCAGGAAGCCGCCGCCGCATCTCCGCCCAAGCCAGCCGTGCCCCTGCCCGATAACTTCATCCTCGACTGCCTGCGCGCCAATCGCGTGGGTGACGCCATCCTGTTCAACGCCCTGCATCGCGGCAAGTTCGTCTTCGTCGAGCGCTGGGGGCGCTGGCTCAAATGGGCCGGGCACCACTGGGCCGAGGATATGAACGATGCCACGGCCTTGGGCGAGGTCGAGGCCGTGAACGAGGAATACCTCCGCGTCGAGGACAATCTCTTCATCTCCAGCAAAGATCTTGACGGCGACGAACTCAAGCGGAACATCGCAACGCGCAAGGCATTGCGCGATCGTGTGAATCTGCTGCGCGACGTCTCCGGGCGTGACCGCCTGCTCAAATGCACCCACACAACCCGCGACCCGCTCCACATAGACGGCGAGGAGCTGGACCAACAGCCATACCTCCTCGCCTTCAAGAACGGCGTTGTGGATCTGCGCAGCGGAGCCTTCCGGCCTGGCCGCCCCGAGGACTACATCCTTAACGCCTGCCCCATCGAGTGGGCCAGCCTCGACGCCGAGGCCGAGGCCTGGGAGCAGTACCTCCTCGATTGCCATGCTGGCGACCGCGAGATGGTATCCTTCCTCCAGCGTGCGCTGGGCTACGCCATCATGGGAGTCCGGGAGGATCACGTCTGGTTTGTTTTTTATGGGATGAGGGGGCGCAACGGTAAGGACATCTTCTTCAAGCTGCTTTCTGCGGTCATGGGCGGCGCGCTCGCGGGCACCATCCCACAGGAGATGCTCCTCGAGACCAAGATGCCGCGCAATCCCGCAGCGCCAAGCCCGGACGTCATGAGCCTGCGCGGCAAGCGCATCGCCATCGCGGCGGAGGCCGAAGACAAACAGCGCCTGGCCATCGGCAAGATCAAGCAGCTCACCGGCGGTGGCGAGCTTGTTGGCCGTGGCCTGCAAGACAAGATGATGACGACCTGGCTGCCCACGCATCTGCTCTTCCTCCACACCAACGAGATCCCGAAGTCTAAGGCCGACGATGACGCCTTCTGGATACGCATGCTCGTGGTCCCCTGGAATGTTCGTTTTGTGGACGACCCCAAGACCCCGGACGAGCGCAAGCGTGATTCAAAAATTGAGTCGAAGCTCAAGCAAAATCTCTCCGGACTCGCGGCTTGGCTTGTGCGCGGCGCGCTTGAATACCAGGAAAAGGGCCTTTGCCCTCCGGAGTCGGTCATCACCGCCACAAGGGAGCAGCGCGAGCGCATGGACGACGTGGGCCTGTTCCTGTCCACCTGCTGCGACCTCGAGATCGCGCCCGAGGGCAAGGAGCCCACCACGCGGATTGCCTCGGGCGAGCTGCTCGACGCCTTCAACTGGTGGCAGCACAAGCAGGACCAAAACGCCTACCTCTACTCGTCCAAACGCCTTGGCGAGATCCTGCGCAAGAAGCTTATACCATCAAAAAAATCTAATATTATTTATTACCTAGGCATCACGCTCAAGCCTGACGTGGCCGCCGAGTTTGAGGAATGGCAGGACTCCCAGGGCAGCCGTGGTGAGGATAAGTCTAAGAGGAGGAAGCTCTTTGGCTAGGCTATCCTCCCACATCCTCCCGCATCGTCGACCCCTGTACGATGCCATAACCTGCCGGAACAGCAGGACGAACAGCCGCGCCGGGAGCTTGGGACGATTAAGTCATAATACCCTTGCATGCACGTGTGTGTTGTGTGTGGTGGTGTCCGCTTGGCTTGCGCGCGTCCCATACTCCCATTCTAATTTTATTATTAATAGAAATAGTAAGTTAAAGGTAAAAAGAGAGTTGGGAGTATTCGGGATGTTGGGAGGTTCGCCCTCATGAACCTCCTCGACCTGCTCCGCTCCCGTGGTTTGACTCCTGTCCACGTCTCCGCCGCCAAGGGCGGGGAGTGGGCCTGCCCGTGCCCGCTGTGCGGCGGCAAGGACCGCTTCCACTGCTTCCCGGAGCAGGAGGGCGGGCCGCTGTGCCAGGAGGCCGGTGCGCTCGGCACCTTCTGGTGCAGGAAGTGCGGCGCGGCGGGCGACCTGCTCGAGTTCCTCACCACCGTCGAGAGCATGAGCTTCGGCGACGCCTGCCAGGAGCTGAAAGTCCCGCGCAAGGCCCGGCCGCTCGGCCTGCCCAAGCCGCCCAAGTCCGCCGTGCCCCCGGCCTTCGTGCCCCAGGTGTGGCCACTGCCGTCCGATGTCTGGCGCGCCCGCGCCGCCCGCCTGGCGGACAAGTGCCACGAGCGCCTTGTCTCCGGCCCGAACAAGGCCCTGGACTGGCTGGCCGCGCGCGGCCTGGATCTCGACGCCGTGCGCCGCTACCGCCTGGGCTACCTCATCGAGGAGCCGAACAAGGCCGGGAACTCCACCGGCATCTTCCGCGCCCGCAGCGCCTGGGGCCTGCCGCCCAAGGAAACCAAGACCGCCAGCGGCGCCATCGTCATCAAGAAACAGCTATGGATCCCGCGCGGCATCGTCATCCCGGACTATGGCCCTGGTGGTTATGCCGAGGGAGCGCTGCCCCTGCGCATCCGCATCCGCCGCCCGAACAAAGACGTGGCCGGAACCGACTTCCCCAAGTACCACGTCATCCCCGGCTCGTGCATGGCCCCGCTGCTCCTCGGGGCAGAGAGCCGCGCCTTCGTGGTGGTCGAGGCCGAGCTGGACGCCATGCTGTGCCACCACCGCGCGGGCGACAAGGTCGGGGCCCTGGCCGTGCTGACCAACCGGGGCAAGCCCGACGTGGCCGCGCATGCAGCCCTCTCCCGCGCGCTCACCACGCTGGTGGCCCTGGACTACGACCCGGCCGGGGCCGATGGCTTGCCCTGGTGGCAGGACAACTGCCCCACGGCCAGGCGCTGGCCCACCCCGGTGGGCAAGGATCCCGGCGACATGTTCAAGGCCGGAGAGGATCCCCGCGTGTGGATCCTGGCCGGACTGCCTCCAGTACTGCGCCAGGACCGCCCGGCAGCGCCCGCCCAGCAAGGCCCCGCGATTTCGCCCGCGTCTGCACCGGCGACCATCACAGCACCGGCCCCCGCGCCCCAGCCCGAACCCGCCGTGTCCGAACCGTTGGGACCCTCGCTTGCTGGCGAGGTCGCGCCCCAGGGGGAGGGGGCACAGCCAAGCCAGCCCCAGGCCGACACACAAGCCCCGGCCCATGTTTCGGCTCCGGTCCAGGCCCCGGTCCAGGCTCCGGCGCTGACGCGCGAGCTGCGCCAGGTCCTCGCGCGCCTGGCAACCCTCATGCGCCGCCACGCCATCGAGTACTCCGGCGGCAAGTGGCGCACGCCTGGCCACCTCACCCAGGCCCAGGACGAGGCCGTCTGGACTAGCCTCTTGCCCCTGCTCACCCCGGAAGTCGACCAACTGCTCCGTGCCCACCCGGACAGCCTGGTCACGTCCGAGAACCTTTTGCCACGCCATTAACCAGGAGGGAGGAACGTATCATGTGCGCCAAAACACTGAGAGACGAGCTGGACGAGCTGGACGCCAAGCTGCGCGAGCTGCTGGCCCACCCGGAGACCACCCAGGCGGACAAGGCCAGCATCGGCCTCGCTGGCTTGGAACTTCTTACGATCCGGCGCCGCCTCATGGGCCGCTGGACCCCGGTCAACCCGGCCACCCTGCCCCCGCGCAAGCCTGGCCAGCCCTACCCGCAGCTGACCAAGGGCTGGATGGAGAACTGGGAGGAACAGAGGGAGGTGGCCAATGCCTAGCGCACCGCTGAACTATGACCCGACAGACGAAGATAAGATGCGCCTTCCCGTGGGCACAACTTGCGGAGAATGCGTCCATATCCCCAGGTGCAAGGCGATGTTCGGACATACCGAGACGGACACCTCTTGTGATTGGTCGCCGTCAAGGTTCCAGCGCCGTCAGTCTGCGGGGATTACCTCCACCCAGGTGCTGGCCCTGCGCAAAGCCACTCTGCTCATCGGCGAGGAAATGCCGAGCGAAGACCAGTGCGCACAGGCGTCCGACATCCTCAAAGCTGCGTTCCCCGAGGCCTACCAAGGAAAATGGTGGGAGGAGGTGCTCCATGTGTGATCATCATTATCGCCCCTGTGGCGTGTGTGGCGCTCCTGTGCATCGCAATTTCAGTTGCGATACATGCCTTGCCAAAGTTGACCCGTGGGGGTGGGAGCGCAATCGCAGCAAACTATACAACGACCTTCGCCAAAGGTTCGAAATCCTGATGGCCGCGTTTAAACGCGCACAGGAGGTGCCCCATGCCTAGCGCCATCACCGTCACCATCACCAGCTCGGCTGACGTGAAGCCGGAGCAGCTGCTCGAGTACATTAAGTGCAGCCTGGAGCGCAGCGACGAGCCCTGCATGTTGAATGAGACCGTGCACGAGTTTTTGGAAGGCTCGGAGATTTGGATCGAAGACGCGGAGCGCAGTTGTCAGACGTGTGCGAAGTATTGCGGCTGCACTTTCAAACACGCAGTTGGGAGCATCGAAGAGTGCTGGACGGCGAATCTCTTGGAGGTGCCCCATGCGTCCTAGCAGCACCAACCCCTCCTCGCCCCTGGCCGTGCTCGAGGCCAGGTTCAACGTCGACGTCCCGGACTCCGCCTACCTGGCCCCGGTCATCGCCCCGGCCCCGCACCCCTGCGCCAACATGGGGGGGCATCGCCACCATCTCGCAGTGCGTAAGCCTGGGCTGCCGTGCGAACAAGGCGCAGTTCAAGCGCTGCCTGGCTTGCGAGCAGGGCAAGCGCCTGGCCGCCACCAGCGAGTTCCACCGCCGCCCCAGGCCCGTGTACAAGTCCAGCCCCCAGCCGCGCCCGGACCTGCCCGCCGAGGATCCACGCCTGGCCGATCTAGCCGCGACGCTGCGCACTCTCACGGCAGATGGCCGCGTGCGCGTGTCCGTGCTGGACGTCATGCGCGGCCTGGGCGACCCGGATGTGGCAAGCTACGACGACACCCTGCGCCTGGTGCGCGAGGCCGGGCTCACCTCGGGCCGCCCCTTCGGCGCTGTCCCGGCCATCGCAGTGGACCACAGCCTGCGCACCTTTCTGGCGCGGACAGAGGGGGCACGGGCATGAAAAGGTGCAGGGCGTGCCGCCGCTTCTTTGATCATCGTATGTATTCCAGGTGCCCCAACTGCGATGCTGTTCCCATCACGCTCCAGCGCATGCAGGCCGATAACGCCGCCCTTCGCGCCCAGGTGACCAGCCTGCAGGAGCACAATACCGCCGAGGTGGAACGCAGGCGCAAGGCGGAGGTAGACCTCGGCGCCATTCTCTGCCTTGGCGGTCCTGGCCCTTTAGGGCTCATCTTGCAGGAGCTGCGCAAGGCCAAGCTCAAGTACCCGCACTTCGCCATCAACGTCGAGGAGGCTTTCGCCGTCCTCGCTTCCGAGCATGGCGAGCTGGCCACGGCCATCCTCAAGAGCGACGTGCACGGCGAGCACGGCATCATCCGCGAGGCCGCCCAGGTCGCAGCCGTAGCCATCCGCATAATCGAGTTCCACCAGCCGATGGAGGTGCCCAATGCCTAAGCTCCCTGACTGCCACGGGCAGGCTGTGGAACCCATGGACCCCAGCGTGGAGTTCTGTGAGGACTGCCCACACCTAAACACCTGCGTTCCGGCCATGATCGCAAACGGGCACAATCCATGCGGCATCCAGTTGAGAGCCTTGGACGCGCAGAACGAGGCCTCCGCATGACCCCCACCCCCACCCTCTGCCCGCACGAGCTGCGCCCGGCCCTGCGCCTGATGCTCCAGGACCTGGAGTGCGAGCGCCTGGAGGTAATCCTCGTGCCCGCTCCGGAGCGCCGGGTCCACCGCTGGCAGTCCGTGCGCGCCGTGTTCTCGCAGAACCCCGCCTGGTACCGCGAGCTGGCCGCCACCTTCCAGCGCACCCGGCGCGTGCGCACCGCCCGCAAGTCCGATCCACGCTTCAAGCGCGCCGACGTGAAGGACGTGCTCCAGCGCCTGCTCTCCAGCGGCACGCGCTCCTATCTGGCCTGGCCGCTGCTGTGTGCCGCCAAGGCCCAGGTCCAGACCGAGAACTTCCCCTTTGACCTGGTCTATGACCTGCCCGCCGATCTGTATGCCGCAGCGGGCGCAATGGAGGCCACCCTATGAGCGCCCTGCCCCGCCACATGCTGCGCCGCCTGTGCGCACTGGACCTTGTCACCGGCATCCTCGACTCCCTGGCAGAAACCGTCCCGTCCTGGAAGTCTGAATACCTGCTCGGCCACGTCGCTCCCCTCTGCTGCCGCATCGCCATGCACCGCGAGCGCTGCTTCCGGCTCACCGTGCGCGGCGAGCATCTCGACCTCTCCGCAGACGACAAGGCCAGTGGCCGCTACATGCGCGCGGTGGAGCACATGAAGCGCACCATCACCAGCTCCTGGCCGGAGACGGTAGACGCCACGGCCTTCATCGCCGCCGTGCTGACCCATGTGGCCGAATGCGAGGAGCAGCTCCCGCGCAGCATGGCCTACCTGGACCACCGGGCCGAGTGGGGCGCGCTGCACACCCTGCTGGGGGAACTTTACGAACTCTTCGACCCGGAGCTCCAGGCCGTGGAGCACATCGAATACGGCGCCCAGGTGGGCGCAAGGATGGTGAGCTTATGAGCGAATGCACCACGTGCCACCACTACGGCCCGCACATGCACGGCGCGGCCCACGATATGCCCTGGCCCTGCATCGTCTGCGAGGGCGGGGAAAAGTACGTCCAGAAGGGGACCAAGCCGCCGCGTAAGACCCTGCGCGACAGGTGCGCCCAGCTTGAGGCCGAGAACTATCTGCTGCGCGCAAAGGTCGGGGCGCGCACATGACCGCCCTCGAGATCCTCTCCACCGTCCTGGCCCTGGTGGCCGTGTGGCGCATCGGCAAGCTGGACGTGCGCGGCCAGTACCTCATGCTCGCGGCGCAGCTCGGCTGGGGCGTGTTCGCCGCCCTGGGCGGGCACTGGGCGCTCTTGGCGCAGAGCCTGGTGCTCATCGGCCTGACGATGAAGGCCATCCGGCACTGGCGGGCGGAGCAGTTCAAGCGGGTTGGGGCATGAATGACCCTTACGAGGAGAGGCTACGAGCTGAACGAGCTGCCGTGCGCGAGCGCGAAGAGGCCCTCAAGCCAAAGGTTCACAACTATCCGCCTATCTCCAAGTTCACGGAGAAAGTCCCACGGCTTGAGCGTCGCAAGGACAGGCGGAAGAACAAGCGAAGGAAGAGGTTGAGGAATAGGTAGAGGTGGGGGCTGCCCTGTGGTGCGCTAACACCACCTGGCGGCCGGATAAGTTGCAGTATCCGACCAGGAAAAACCCAGCCCCCAGATCTCGTAGGCGAGTTCGGGGATAGCACAAGAGGGTCGGATGGAAAACCTCAAAATCGAAGAGTGGCCCGTGGAAAGACTTAAGCCCAGCGCAACCCAGCTCCGGCAGCATGATGCCGCCGTTCCCCGCATGGCCGAGGCCCTGCGCGAGTTCGGCTTCCGCGTGCCCCTGCTGGCCAAGAGCGACGGCGAAGTCATCGACGGCCACCTGCGCCTCAAGGCCGCCCTGGCCATCGGCCTGGCCACGGTCCCGGTCATCCTGGCCGACGACCTCACCCTTACCCAGGTGCGCACCTTCCGGCTCCTGGTGAACCGCTCGGCCACCTGGGCGGACTGGGCCGAGGATGCCCTGCGCGTGGAGCTGGCCAGCCTGCAGGCGCTGGACGTGGGGTATCAGCATGAGTATTTTGGTGGGTGGTTACGCCTCGTTGACAGGGATGGAGGGGCCCCGCTTGCCGGACAAGGGAATTTCAATCACGCGCAATCCTTGGGAGTCCTATCGGGGGCGGCTTCGACAGGGCTCCTCTTTCTTGGATATTGGTGGGCCTGTGTCTT
>Ga0180007_10000778_pt1 | contig 49131 bp, 64 predicted proteins | sample MM_PC_MetaG_FD_121122 | JGI IMG/M metagenome (GOLD analysis project Ga0180007, IMG submission 121122) | Groundwater microbial communities from the Aspo Hard Rock Laboratory (HRL) deep subsurface site, Sweden - MM_PC_MetaG | ecosystem: Environmental > Aquatic > Deep subsurface > Groundwater... | reverse complement strand
GTTACCACATCGCCTCCAAAGACTCGCTACCCGGTGGATGGCCTTCCTTCCGGGACGGGATTCTCACCCGCTCGATTACACGACCTTGCCCGGCCGCACAATTGGCCTGTCCCCGGTTTTGGTCCCCGATTTTGTCCTCTGTTCCGAATTTTGCGAGTTTCCCGATGTTTTGGACCATGCAGTAGAGTTTCCATTGAATGTCCACCTTTTTTTGCTCACCAGCCACCATTACGCTTTAACCTTTAAAGTTTGCCTTTTCCCAAATTGGATGCTTTTATATTATATAAGGAGTCGGCCAGATTGGTGGGCACAGCCCACCCTAATATAAGTTACTGGATTTATGAGGCTTTCGCTATTCGAAATGATTGGGGGCTTTTAAAAAACCTGTTTGGCAACCTTTTTAAAAGAGCCTGCCCCAGCGAAGGCTGGGGTTGGCCCCCGGCAGGGCCGCCGGAGGCATGTTCTGTCTGTCTTCGTGCCCTTCGTGTCCTTCAGAGAGCGCAGCGAACGGGTGGTAAAAAAGAAATTTTGGCCTTACAAAAATATTAGAGACGTGTTTTTACGCAAGAATAACAACTTATCAAAACTCTTCGAGGAGCCTGCCTTTCTCAAGAATGTCTTCAAGTTCTCGGTACGCCAGCAAATCCGAGGCCATGAGTTTTTCAAGACTTACACACACGGCATCATCATGCCCCAGCATATCCCTGGCCTTGTCAAGAAGAGCCTTGGATTCGACAATATGGGCCTCAAGCTCACCGATTAATTGTTTTCTCAATTCGTGCTTATGGCGTTCCGACCGGATAATGGCGTCCAGACGCTGGATGGAGTGTTCGACCAGGGCATCCCTGGGTGTATCAAAAGTTTTGGATATCTGTTCAAGGGCAATAAGGGTTCGGCGACTCAGCACAAAGGTCTTCTGAACCCTTGGCAGTTCAATGACTTTAAGGGATGAAAAATTTCTTGCAATCGTATGTAGGGCTTTGGAATCCTCTATTAAATGGTCGAACAAGGATTTTTTTTTGATTCCCAGATGGCCGGCCACAAGACTGATGGCATCAATGGCCCGCTCGGACAAACGGAATGTCGCACGGACCGATTGTTTGCCCAGAAGGTCTGAAAACGATGCCTCGGGGATGGCATACCTCTCGTCATTATTTGATTGATCATTGTCGCCCATAAACCACCTCCTTGACGATTCGGGTGTTGCCGTCGCATTACTTTTTAAGCTAAAAAATATTTTAGTAATGCAGATAAAAAATCATATGATAATTATTGACAGTTTAAATATAGTGACTAATTTATTTTCAAACAAGACATAATGCAATGAAAAAATAAATAAACACATAACACAGGAGGACATAACGATGACACTTGTAAGATGGAACCCATTACGAGAAGTACCCGTACTCCAGAACAGAATTAACCGGTTATTTGATGATTTCTTTCCGGAAAGATCACTGGGTGAGTTTATGGGTCAAAGCGGAACATGGAATCCGGTGGTCGATATTTTCGATACTGAAAATGCCACCGTCATCAAAGCTGATCTACCGGGCCTTAAAAAGGAGGATATCACCATCAATGTGGAAGGAAACACCCTTTCACTTTCCGGAGAAAGAAGCCAGGATGAAGAGGTTAAAAAGGAAAAAGTTTACCGGAGGGAAAGGATTTATGGGATGTTCAAACGAGAATTTACCATGCCCTCAACCGTGGATCACGAAAAAATCAAGGCTGAATTCAAGGATGGTGTTCTGAGGATTGAAATCCCCAAACCCGAAGAAAAAAAGCCTAAGAGTATCGCAGTTCACTGATCACAGGCAGTGTGTGATGCCTCTTTGAAATCCCGGCCCTAAAACAAGGCGGCCGGCCCCTTTATATGGGACCGGCCGCCTGTTTTCTGTGTGTCATTCAACGATTCACGAGGGATTAAAACCGAATATCAAACTCTGAAAACTCCCCTGTAAATGTTTCCCAAGACACCTTAACCTCTTTGACCACCGCCATTTTCGGGCCTTTTTCACACCAGGTCAGAAGGGCATCCACCTGTTCTTTATCCCCTTCGAAAACAGCTTCCACACTACCATCCGCCCTGTTTCTCACCCATCCGTTCACCTGGTGTTCACAGGCAGCTGATTTGGTTTTGTACCTGAAAGCCACGCCTTGAACCCACCCCCTGATGTTCACTCGGGCTCTAACCTTGTCAGACATGTCCCCTCTCCTTATCAAGGATTGCATTTGTCATGCGGCTGGCGCAGACCAGCCGATCTTCCTCGTCCAGTATCCGAATATCCCAGATATGACTTGACCGTCCAAGATGAACCGGCGTGCAGGTTCCCGTGACCAGACCTTGCTTGACACTTCGTATATGGTTGGCGTTGATTTCAAGGCCCACCACATTATACTTGTCCGGATCAATGCAAAGATAGGATGCGGTGCTCCCCAGGGATTCGGCAAGGACGCAGGATGCCCCGCCGTGAAGAAGCCCTAAGGGCTGTTGTGTCCTGTGATCTACCGGCATATTGGCGGTCAAGGAATCAGGCGACATACCCATGATCCGAATACCAAGATGCTTCAACATATTCACTTCAATAAAACTCATCAACTGCTCAAAGCTCACCGTGTCATACAATGGGAACCAAATCCTGCCCATCAAAACCTCCTAACTTCATTTTTCAAAACCTTTACACTTGACATGAAAGTGAGTTTTAAGACATATCTGGCCTCAAATCAATAACTGTTTTCGTTCATCAGACACAAAACGAAACAATAATGGACACGATTCCCTACCGAACGGTCAGAGAATCTAAAGGTGCATTCAATCAGTTATAACCAGTACATGAAGTACAATAACAAGGGAAATCACCATGGGAAAAGATAACATTTATTCAGAAAAGCACAACACGATCCTTCCCTTTGAGTTCAACAAAAAGGTGGTGGACGTGTTTGATGACATGATCCACAGGTCGGTCCCCCTGTACCATGAAACCATCCTCCGGCAGTCCCAGCTGGCAGAACAATTTTACCAGCCGGGAACCACCCTGTATGACCTGGGGTGTTCCAATGGGAATTTCGGTTTGAAATTTCTCGACACCATGGGGAAAAAACCATTTCACATGATCGCCGTGGATAATTCTCGTCCCATGTTGGACACCTACGCGGTACGACTTGAAAACAGACCCATGGGAGAGCATATTCATCTGACCCTGGCCAACATCCAGGAGGTCCCCCTTAAAAACGCATCAGTGGTGATTATCAATCTGACCCTCCAGTTTCTTCCTGTCCATGAACGTGACGGGCTGATTAAATCGGTCTTTGAATCCCTCAGTCCTTCGGGGGTCCTTCTGATCACGGAAAAAACAAGACATGAAAACATAGAGATGACCGAACTTTTCCAGAATTATTATTACCGTTTTAAAATGGAAAACGGCTACTCCAATCTGGAAATCAGTCAAAAACGTGATGCCCTTGAAACCGTACTGATTCCCGAAAGCGTCAAAGCCCATCTGTCACGCTTTTCCCGGGCAGGTTTTACAACCATGGATGTCTGGCAGAAATGGTTCAATTTCACATCATTTATCTGCATAAAACACTAAAGACGACTATTTAATATGGAACGATTTTACGATCACCTTCACCGACTTAAACTGGACCACTGCCGCAATGACCTTGAAGCGCTGATCCATTCCCTGAAAAACCGATTGGACCTTGATTTCGGAAATGAAAAAAAATGGCGGGATCTTTATCAGAGCCTGCCGGATATCGCGCCGTCCGACCTTGATTTTTCAGGAGACTGGATTCGCATCGGCTGCAGCTCAGATGCCCATGCCCCGGAAATTGGTGCCCTTCTTCAGACCCTCAAGGCCATGAACCCCTGGCGCAAAGGCCCCTTTAATGTGTTCGGCATCACCGTGGATTCGGAATGGGCCTCCTATATCAAGTGGAACCGACTCAAAGACGCCATCGCCCCCCTTGAAGGGCGGCGCATCCTGGATATTGGATGCAGTTCCGGTTATTACATGTTCAAAATGCTGGACCATCACCCTGAAATGATTCTGGGCATAGACCCCCAGTTGCTCTTTTATTATCAGTTCAAAGCCCTTCAGAAATATATCCGGTCAGACAAATTGTACTATCTTCCAGCCAAGCTTGAAGAACTTCCTCCCTTTGGCAGATATTTTGACACGGTATTTTTCATGGGGATTATCTATCACCGAAAATCACCTGTGGACAGCCTGAACGAGATTCGGGAAAGCATGAAAACCGGCGGAGAACTGGTTCTTGAAACCCTGATCATCGAAGACGAGTCGCCCCATGCCCTTTTCCCCGTGGACCGGTACGCCAAAATGAGAAACGTCTTTTTTATCCCCTCGGTGCCCTGTCTTGAGGCCTGGCTGAAACGGTCAGGGTTTGACAACATCCACTGTCTGGATATTTCAAAAACAAGCCTTCTGGAGCAGAGAAAAACCGAGTGGATCAACACCGAATCCCTGGATGATTTTCTTGATCCCCGGGACCCGTCCAAAACCGTGGAAGGCTATCCCGCACCGGTCAGGGCAATCATCACTGCCCGGGCCACGTAATAAGGCTGTACAAAGAGAGCTTTTTGTATTAGGTTTTTCACTTTAAAAAAACCAAGGAATTCATTATGGAGCCTGAAAAAGTCGAACACAGTCTGGAAACCATTTGCAAAAGCCTTGCTGAATACGCCGTGGAGCGTGATGACATCAATGACCTGGTCCAGAGCCTGCCAACAGACATGAACATCAACACCGTCACGCTCTCATATGAACTCCAGTTGCTCAAGATCATCTCTGTGGGATGGAGTTTCTCGGTCTTCATGGCAGACCACCCAAAAAAGAATCAGGCCGCCGAAGTATTCTGGAGCCTGATCAGGGATTTTTCCAAGGATATTTCAAATGTCACGGGCATGATGATCGGTCACACCATCGACTATTTCCAGCTGATCAAAGACCGGTTCGACTATTATGTATCCTGCCTTGACCAGGCCGTGAAAAACGATGATCCGGCATCGGCCATCGGCCCAGCCTTTGCCGAATCATGCAAGGATACGGACAATCCCTTCATCACCATCACCGGAGCCCGGATCTTCAATTATTCCTCCCATGCCGTTAAGGAATATCTCGGGTCTGTTGGCCTGAGCATCCATTAAGGACAGATATGTACGCTAAAAATGCCAACGAACTCAGAGCGTTAATCCTCAAAAACCCGGAGGACCTGCCATCGAGCTTTATCATGGATAGTTCCTTTGCAGCCCATTGCTATGACAAGCTTACCTTACGAAATCTTAAATCGGCCTTTCACCGTGATGCTGACCCGGATGAATGCTCGGCCTGGAACATCAGCCGTGTGGAGTGGAAGGAAAACATCGAAATGGCCTATGTGGCCAAAGCCGCCACGGCCATGCGCCATAAAGCATAAAATTCCATTTTCTCACAACACCTTCATGTCGATTCCACAATAGGATTTTTATCCAGCCACAGCAAAGCTCATTCTTGACATGGTCATTTAAAATGACTATTCTACTGAATAAGGAGACCTTACTTATGAAAACCATGGGAATCAGCAAATTTAAAACTCATGCCTTGAAAATTCTGGATCAGGTTGCCAAAACGCAGGAAATTATTGTCGTAACAAAGCGTGGTATACCATTGGCCCAAATAACGCCTTATAGAAACGCCGACATAAATCCTAAGCCCGGCATACTTTCGGATGCGCTTGTCTTTGAAAAGGACATAGTAGCACCTTTGGGTGAGGACATGTGGGATGCATGCACGTGAAATATCTACTTGATACGCATACATGGATTTGGTGGAATATGAATCCGCAAAAATTATCTCAACGGGTTCAAGATATTATCGGCAATACAAGCATGTATGATGAGATACTCTTATCTGCGATTTCACCCTGGGAATTCAGCAAGCTTCTTGAAAAACAAAGACTGGGGATTTCGTGTGCCCCGGAGGATTGGATTAGTACGGCACTTGATATGCCCAAGCTCAGGCTGGTCGCCCTTTCACCTGTTTTATCATACCGCTCAACCGTACTCCCCCAACCGTTCCATCAGGACCCGGCAGATCAAATCATCGTAGCTACAGCACGTGAAGAAAATGCAACAATACTCACCAAAGACGAAAAAATTCTTTCCTATGACCATGTCCGGAGCCTCTGGTAATTTTTATAAATGCTCATCGCCGTTTTCTTTCGCACTATCCCCATTGAGATCAAATCAGGCCAGACAGTCACTAATGATTACTTCTCCGGGCTGCGGAAATGGATTGGCTGGGCAGCACCCGAAGCCAAAACCCCCTATGTAATATACGGCGGCGATGATGGCCAGAAAAGAAAAGAGTGTCAGGTTGTTCCATGGCGGGAAGTGACCGGAATTGCAGATAGTCTTTAATCAATTCCAAGGGTATGAAAAAAACCCGTTTCTCCCCATTCAATTTTTATGATACTCTGTGCCCTATGATTGAAAATAAACCAGAAAACAGACATATTCCAAAAATTCTAGCTCCGGCCGGTAACAGGGCCTCTTTTCTTGCGGCCATTGCAGCGGGTGCCGATGCGATCTATTGTGGCCTTAAACTTTTTTCCGCACGGATGGAGGCAGACAACTTCGGTACCGAAGAGCTTTCAGCCTTGACCGAGCTTGCCCATGGTCACGGGGTCCAGGTATATATCACCCTGAATTCGGTCCTGAAGCCCGATGATGTGGACAAGGCGTTCAACCTGGTGGACAAGCTTGTCCGACATGTGGGCCCCGATGCCCTGATCATTGCCGACCTGGCCTTTGTACCCATTGCACGTGAGGCAGGATTTAAAGGAGAGATTCATCTTTCCACTCTGGCCAACATGAGTTTTCCCAAGGGCCTTGCCCTTGCCCATGAAAAACTGGGGATCTCACGGGTGGTTCTGCCCCGTGAATTGAGTGTGGATGAAATCAAACTGATGGCCGAGGGTTGTCCTCCGGGGCTGGACCTTGAGGTCTTTATTCATGGTGCCCTGTGTTATGGGGTATCCGGCCGTTGTTACTGGAGCAGTTTCCTGGGCGGGAAAAGCAGCCTGCGGGGGCGCTGTGTGCAGCCCTGCCGAAGGGTCTACCGTCAGAACAACGAATCAAAACGTTTTTTTTCCTGTCAGGACCTGAGTTTGGATGTGCTGGTAAAAGTCCTGTTATCCATCCCGCGTGTCAGCACCTGGAAAATCGAAGGCCGAAAAAAAGGCCCCCATTACGTCTATTACACGGTCAAAGCCTATCAGATGCTCAGGGATCAGGGCCAGGACCCCCAAGCCAAAAAAACGGCTTTGGGTCTTCTTTCCCAGGCCCTTGGACGCCCCGTGACCCATTACGGGTTTTTATCCCAGCGGCCCCAGAACCCTGTAAATACAGATATTCAAACCGGGTCCGGTCTTCTTGTGGGCAGTATCAAAGGTTCCCATGCCGCCCCCTACCTGATACCGAGAATCGAACTGATGGCAGGGGACCTTCTCCGCATCGGGTATGAAGACGCCGAAGGGCATGCCATTCAGAAGGTATTCAAATCCGTCCCTAAAAAAGGGCGTCTCCACCTGAAATTCAGCGGTCAGAAAAGCCCGGCCAAGGACAGTCCTGTTTTTCTAATCGATCGACGGGAAAAGGAACTGGAAGTTCTGATCAACGGCCTTTCCAAAAAACTGGAGGCCATCGTCCCGGAGCCTGTTCAGCCCTCCACAGGTCAGATGACAAAACCCGGCGGCACATCACGAAAAAAATCACGGGGCAAAGGGCAGATTACGGACATCCGGGTCATGCGTCAGATGCCCAAACGCATCCAGCCCAATGAAGGTCTCTGGCTTTCCGAAGAGGTTCTGAACACGATCCCGGGGAAATTCACCCCCGGATGCTGGTGGTGGTTGCCACCGGTGATATGGCCCGATGACGAGGCGCGCTGGGCTGAACTGATCGAGCGGACTCTGAAAAAAGGGGGGCGCAACTTTGTCTTGAATGCCCCGTCACAGATCAGTTTTTTCCCTCGCCCAGAGTCTCTGGACCTCTGGGCCGGACCCTATTGCAATATATCTAACGCCATATCGGCCCAGGTATTGGCCTCCATGGGATTTAAAGGAATCTTTGCCAGCCAGGAGCTATCCAAGGACGATTATCTTGATCTGGCAAGCCAGAGCCCCCTGCCCCTGGGAATAATTTTATCCGGCCATGTTCCCATGGTTATTTCGCGGACCCTGCACCCGGATTTAAAGGCGTTCAGCCCCTTTACCAGCCCCAAGGGCGAAGACTCCTGGGCCGCCCGGTATGGGTCGGATGTCTGGATTTATCCCAACTGGATACTGGACCTTAACACAAAAAAAGATGAACTTATCCGGGCAGGCTATACCCTGTTCGCCCATATGGATGAGCATGTTCCGCCATCAATCACCCTGAGAAACAGACCCGGAACATGGAACTGGGATCTAAAACTTCTTTAAAAAACACTGAGGCACCATGGAATGTAAAAAAGAAAAAAATCTGTCTGCCTGCGTCTGCACCTATTCATCATGCCCCAGGAAAGGTGTCTGCTGTGACTGCCTGAGTTATCACCTGAAAAACAGAGAACTTCCGGCATGCTGTTTCACACAGGAGGCAGAAAAAACCTTTGATCGGTCCTTTGAGCATTTTGCCAGGCTGGTTACGCAAAATAAAGTCTGAACCCCAAAGGACTCTTTTTCAATCAACCATCACGGAGGGCATCATGAAAACCATGACAGTTCGGCGGGTGGTCTTATTTACTCTTTTTGGAATTTTGTTTGTCAGCATGGGACATACACGGGCTGAGTCTGTCCGGGAACCGGCCTATGCAGGGTCATTTTATCCCCGGGATCCCGTGGCCCTTAAACAAACCATAGAGGCCCTGACAGCAGAGGCTCTTAAAACACAGTTCAGTCCCCCCCACGGTAATCATCCGCTTAAGGCCCTGATTCTGCCCCATGCCGGGTATCCCTATTCGGGTCTGACCGCTGCCCATGCATCCAGGGTCCTTGGGGGGCAGCATTTCAAGCGGATCATCCTCATGGGACCGGATCACAAGGTGGGATTCACCGGAGCGTCCCTGACCCATGCCGATGTCTGGGATAGCCCACTGGGAGGTGTTCCCATCCACAGTGATTCAAAACGTCTGGCCCGTGAATTCCCCCAGCAGTTTAAAATCGTCGAGGATTCGGATCGTCTTGAGCATTCCCTGGAAGTGATTCTTCCGTTTCTCCAAAGCTATCTCACCGAATTTTCAATCATTCCCATTACCCTTGGCCAGATTGATCCAACGGTCTTTGCTGACGATCTCCTTAAGGTGGTACCCGGTACAGATCCAAGCACCCTTTGGGTGGCAAGTTCGGATCTATCACACTATCTACCCTATGACACGGCAGTCAAAACCGACAAAGAAACCCTTGATCTGATCCTCAATCAAAAGCCTGATGCCTTGATGAACAAGAACAATGCTGCCTGCGGCCGCCTGCCCATTTTGAGTCTGATGGTTATGGCAGATCGTTACGGATGGGAACCTGTCTTGATCCATTATGCAAATAGCGGGGACACAAAGGGCGATAAAAACAAGGTGGTGGGTTACGCAGCCATAGCCTTTTACGGAGATTATCCCATGAAAAAAACAAAAAAAAACCTTTCGGACACCTTTAATACAAAACAGGGCAAGGTTCTTATCAATCTCGCCCGGTCAAGTATTTCAAAAAAACTGGGCAAACCTTCCCCACAGGTTGACATTCCCGATGACCCGGTTTTCAAAGCCAGACGGGGAACCTTCGTGACCCTTAAAATCAATGACCAGCTAAGGGGCTGTATCGGTAATTTATCATCGAATGATACCGTGATTGACGGTGTCAAAGAAAACGCCCTCAATGCAGCCTTCAACGATTACCGGTTCAGCCCACTTTCAGAAGATGAGCTTGCGGACATCGACATTGAAGTAAGCATCCTCACAGAACCTCAGATATTACCCCATAAAGGAGGCAAAGATCTTTTAGCCAAGCTCAGACCCAAGGTGGACGGGGTCATCATCCGCCAGGGACGGTCAGGCGCGACCTTTCTTCCCCAGGTCTGGGAACAGCTCCCCAATGCCGAAGATTTTATGCGCCATCTGTGCATGAAAGCAGGTCTTACAGCCGATGCCTGGTCATCGCCGGACCTTATGGTTTCAACCTATCAGGTTCAATACTTTGAAGAAAAAAAATAAGAATCTGGTTCTTTATACGGTTATCGCCACAGGAATCTCATCGGTGACCAGCCAGCTGGTTATTGTACGGGAATTTCTGGCCCTTTTTTCAGGCAATGAATTTTTCATTGCCATGGTTCTCTTCAACTGGCTGATTGCCGGAGGGCTTGGCTCCCTGGCCTTTCTTGTCCTGGATCAATCACCTGCAGACCCGATAAAAGCCCGAATCATACTGGGCCGATTGTCCCTTGTTCTCTGTGCCCTGTCCCTTGGCCAAATTTTTTTAATCCGTCTGTTACGAAATCTTTTTTTTATATACGGTAGTTCCCCTGGTTTTTATGCCACCTTTTTTTTCAGTTTTTTTTCACTTCTTCCCTATGCGGGCCTGGTGGGATTTATTCTCCCCTTCAGCCTTCGTGTGATGCGTTCCCAAGACCCGGAAGCGAAAGGAGCCTTGATATACATCACGGACAATGTGGGTGATATTCTTGGGGGTTTACTATTTTCCTTTGTGCTGGTTCAGGTATTTCATCCTGTTCAGGCCATTGCCCTGGCAGGTCTCCCCCTTTTTCTGGCCGGAATTCTTCTGGTTCAAAAACCCTTTTTACCGGTTTCCGCCCTTATGATTTTGGCAACTTGCGGGATTCTTGGGGCAAGCCTCCATTTTGAAATTACATCCCTTGAGCCGCCCATGGGAAATCTGGCCCAATACCTTGAATCCCGATACGGACGTATCACTGTCATTGAAGACAAGGGCCAGCACACTCTTTTCCAGGATGGCGAACCGGTGTATTCATCCTATGACCCTGCACGGGCAGAAGAAAGCACGCATTATGCCCTATGCCAGGTCCCCAGTCCAAAATCCATTCTTCTGATTTCAGCCCAGAGCGGAATTTTCTCAGAAATCGCCAAATACAAACCCCAGACTGTGGATTATGTGGAAATCGATCCCGAACTCACCACAAGCCTTCTATCCTTTGGCCTGATGGAAAATATTCCGGGCCTGTCTCTGATCCACCAGGATGCACGGGCATATCTTTCCCGAACATCCCGGACCTATGACGCGATCATCCTCAATCTCCCTGAGCCAACCACATTTCAGGTCAACCGGTTTTATACACGGGAATGCTTCAATCTCATCCGGGATCATTTGAATCCTTACGGTGTCTTATCCTTTTCCATCGAAGGTTATGACAGCTATCTGGACACGGACCGACAGACCATCCTGGACTGCCTCTATAGCACAGCAGATCTGGCCTTTGATCACCTCCTTCTTATACCGGGACAGCGTATCTATTTTCTTTGTTCCCAAAGCCCTCTGGACCCTAATATTCCCTCTCGTCTATCACTTAAAAACATCCCGACACACTATATTGGCAACTATTTTAAGGGAGATGTCAGTCCCCAGCGCATCAAGGAGCTGGCAGCCAAGATTCAACCCGTGTCCCCTGCCAATACCGATACCCAGCCCCGTCTCATGGCCTTCATGTTTACCCAATGGTTTTCCAAATTCAAGACCCGCCCGGTGTTCTTCATCGTCTCACTTTTCCTGTTTCTTGGACTATACCTCCCCCATCTGTCCAGAACGGAATTTCTGATTTTCACCACAGGGTTCAGTACCATGGGTAGTGAACTTCTAATGATTTTTTGTTTTCAGATTGTTTTTGGCTACATCTATTACCAGATTGGAGTCCTTGTCACGGTGTTTCTGTCCGGGCTTCTTCCAGGAGCCTTTTTTGCCATGAAAATAAATCACCCCAATAAAAAGATACGCTATCTCAAATTGTCGGACGCAGGTCTTATTGTTCTGATCGTTTTATTTGCCATCTGTATCTGGATGCCCATGATCAAAAGCCATATGGCCTTTTACGTTCTCTTTGGCCTGTCCCTGTCTTTTTTATGCGGATTTCAGTTTCCCCTGGCTCTTGCCAACCGCAAAGACAGCAATTCAGCTGCAGGGCGTGCATTTTCCGCCGATCTGGTCGGCGCCGCCTTTGGAATCCTTGTGACAAGTGTTATCCTGGTTCCCCTTTGCGGATTAATTTATGCCACCTGTCTTCTTGGACTGCTCAAGGTCATAAGCTCCCTGCTTTTTTTGTTTCCCCTGCACTCTGAATAGGATTTACAGATCAGTTCATGTATAATATATACGGCCAGAATTAATGATCATTTTACCGAAATGTTGAACGATATATGAATGATACTGAAAAAAACCTGGCCCGATACCTTGAAATGGAAGGCATTCTTAATGATTTCTTCAGGGTTTTCAATTTCTGTTTTGATCAATGCATCAAACCCGAGATTGAAAAAAACGGAAACCAACCTGTTGCCGCCTGCTGCAAAAACAAATATTATATGCTCTACGATCTGGATCATCCGGCCTTTGATCGTCTGAAACAAGAACGGGAAATCCGTTATGGAAAACCCGAAGATCATCACTGGCCAGATCCTGTGTCGCCGTGTGAATACCACAGCCCGGTAACAGGCTGTGTTCTTGCGACCCACAAAAGCCCCATCTGTCTCGCATTCATGTGCCGGGAAAGTATTGATTTTTTGAGGAAGACCTACTCTATTTTCGCCTATGATTACCTGGGGGTCAATTACGCTCTGGAATGGATTCTAACCGGGGATTTTTCCCATAGTCAGTTCAATGAATTCAAAGACAGTATCCGAGATATGATAAAAAAGGTTGAAAGCAATCCCTGTCCCGTGAAGGCATGCGACAACAGGGCTTAAAAATCACTTGACCTCTTCGTTTTGCAGGGTATTATAAGCCTCTTCAAGCTTTTTCAAAACATTTTCCGCATCCGGTGTTTTTTTGGATACAATCAGATGGATTTTGAGTTTTTTCATGACACTGTATTTTAAACCGCTCATGGAATAGGTCTTAATCGTTTCTTCTGCCGGACGCTTATAATCAAGAGCATAGTCCCCCCTTCCAATCAAAAGGGTTTTTAGAGCCAGTTCATGGGAGTCTGTCTGATCAAGGGTGATGTTGTTCATCGGATCGGTGAGAAAGGCAGCCATTCCGCCATAACCATAGCCACGGATTGTAATTATTTTTTTTCCTTTCATATCATCCTGGGAATTCAGCAGGGGGTAATTTTCACGACAATAAAGGCATATTTCAATCTGATCAATGACACTGTCACCATAGAGGACATGACCTTCATAGCCAGGCACGGCCTTAATGCCGATGGTGATATGGGTCACCCCATCTTTCAGGTTTTTAAATGATCGCTTGGGAGGATAGCCGTGTATCTCATAATTCAAACCGGCCTTGTCCAGAATCCTGCGGAGAAGATCAGCCAGGGTTCCGCCCACCTCATTGTCATTTTTAACGATAAAGAAAGGCGGAAAATCAAGAACGCCTACTTGGTATATTTGTGTTCCAAAGGAGACAGAGACTGTCATCGAAACGATAAAAAGGACAACACCGATGATTCGAATAGTAAAACAGCGCATTGTTTATAATCCGGCTTTAAAAATCAATTTAAAACTTAATCCATTCATGATTTGAATTGATAGGCCACCACTGTGTTATGGAAAAAGGTGGGGATTAAAAGGAGCTGTTTTTCGACCACATATTCAAGATCGGCCGAGTTTATCTGTGAGGCGCTTGTGTCCATCAAAAGCACCGGTTTTCTTTCAGGTGAAACCACGCTGGTTTTTCCCTGCCAGTCTGAAACAATATAATTTCCTTTACCATCGGGCCGAAGGCCGTCAATCCCCGATCCAACCGTTGCAAAATCAACAATTGCCTTATCGGAAATCCGTATGGATTTTATTTTACCATCACCGGAATTACCCACCATCAGTTTGTTTTCCTCCATATAAAGTCCATTGGGGGAACGGATTTCAGGCCCATTGAACCATACGTCGAATTTACCTCCGGACAGCCTCCAGATAGCACTGGCTTTTTCGTCCATATCCGACACATAGATATTTCCCATATTATCCGCAGTCACATCATTCAGAAACGCGGACCCGGGTGCCGGATACATGGCCAGGACCTGTCCTGTTTCAAGGTCAATTTCAGCCAACCTGTCGATATCACTGACATAAAATCTGTTTTTATATATGACTGACCCCTTGGGGGCATTCAATCCCACGGCCCATTTCAGATCAAGGATCTTACCGTCAAGGGACAGCCGGGAAATGAATCCTTCTCCATTCTTTTCCGTGGGCTTGCCATTGATATTTGACACAAAAAGTATCTGACTTTCCTTGTGGTAAAGAACCGATTCAGGGACCAGAAGACCTGGCTTTGTTTCCCACATCCTGACCAGGGTTTCTTTTTTTTCCGTGGACTCACTCACGGCCTGGCTAAGCCCCGACATGGTTAATACACATACCACCAAAAGAAGAATGTATACGAAACCTTTCATATAGTACCTCCCGAATATGCTGTTAATTTTGCCTTTTATGATGTCCCAAAATACCCTTAGGAATAAATGGGCTTCATTGATTTGCGGATCGTACGATTCGAAACATTTTATGTCCATACCACATGCCCGTAAAGCTTTCAAGATATCAATGGTCAGTTGCCTTAGATTCCATAACGCCTTTTTCAAGGAGAAAAGACTGGGCGATCCTCAGATACATAATCCCTCCATAAATTCCCGCAAGGGTAAACATCAGTCCTTCCATGGGGCTGCAAAATCCACCTGGCCGGAATCCTTTGAGCAATTCCACCCCCGAAGCACTAAAAATCAAAAACAATAAAACCAGCCCCAGACAGGCTGCTTGAGTCTCTTTCATTCGTGAACGGGCCTCTGCTGAAATGTATCCCAAAACGGAAAAGGCCACGGTCATTTCAAATAAGTGATAGAATGCAGGTGCACCTCGGGCCTGAACGGAGGGTATCCCCCACCAGCTAAACATAAAGGTGTTTGTCGTGAAGGAAAAGGGCCAAAGGGATAGAAGAAGAAGGTAAAGACCAAATAATGGCAGCACTTTTTTTAAAACAAGGCGTTCAAAACGTTTTTCCCCTGGGGGTAATCGCTTTCCCTTCATGACCTGGTAGAAAGTCAAGCCTGTCATGAAAACGCCCAGTTCAATGACAACGATTGGATGCTCTTTTAAAATTGGCATCATGGACAAAACCAGAAAACAAAGGGAAACCAGGATTACGCCTGCCACGGAGGTTCCTGGATATTCATTCAAACGGTGGATATACACAGAAGACATGATCATGCTTGCCATCATGACCGGAAGCACACTGAGAAAATTTCGGGCCGGGTCTTGAAAGGTCTCCAAATCATTCAACCATAAAAGAGGAATCAACAGATACATCAAGGTGGAAAGGGGTAAGTCCAAGGAAAGCACCTTAACCAGTCTGCGCTCATCAATTTTCCGGGTTAGTCTGTCGTAAAGAAGAGCTCCAAGACAAGCTCCGGTTCCATTGGCAAGGATATCGGAAAAGGTGGTGAAACGCTGGGGGAGATAATACTGTAGCACCTCTATGCCCAGACTGAAAATAAGGCCAAGACAAAGGGCATCCATTCCCTGCCGTGAATAAGACCTTTTACTGCCTGTCCGGTAAAGAAATCCAAGGGGCATAAAAAGAATGACATTCTCGATAATATCCCACAAAGAGCCCCTCAGGGCCATATGATAATTCCCAGGGATTCTGAACTGGAAAGGTTCGAGGGTCAACGCCAGAACAACCATGGCCATATAGCCCAGAGGCATATATCCAATGGAAACGGTTTTGTTTATAGCGCCTGCTTTCATGGACAGGACGTCACCCAGGGATTTTTTATTTTAGGGTATGTGTACACAAGTTCGTTCCAGGCTTCGGAATGGAATCGCGTAAATTTTTTACTCATGACCTGTTCGCATAACTCACTGACGAACACGAAGAACACAGCGCGGCAAAGCCACAATCAAAAAAATATGGGACTTATACAACCTATGGGACTTATATGTCCGATTAACATTCAGCGTTTAAAAAAGAATTAAACATTGTCCATCACCGGGAGCGGGTGGTAAATTTGTTTATTCTTTTTCTTCATGCACGTCATAGCTATACTATTTCTGACACACTCCCAGGCTCTGCCGGGAAGTGTGTCTGCTTGATCAAGGGGCATAAATATATTTTATGGATCCGGGATCAGGCTTTCTGGGAAACAACAAAGCCGCTGGGTTGAAGCCCACTGGCCGATGGAGTTCCCGCAATATTGGCCAGATAGGTATTCCCCAGATTTTCAATGTGTTCAGCCACATTATCAAAATAATTATAATGAAGCTGTTCTTCGTCGATAATGGTTTCAAAGAGTTTCATACTGATACTGTCACCATTTTCCCGGCAAACCTGGACAAACTGGTTATAGGTATCCACGGTATCGTCTTCCAACTGAGCATTAAAGGAGTAGACGGCCTCGACCTTCTGGCGTTTTTCAATGGGCCCGGTCGGATCAGCCGTTGGCTCGCCACCCAGTTCTTTGATACGTTCGGCGAACATCTCGGAATGTCGCATTTCGTCAATGGCAATCAATTTGAGTTTAACCGCCAGTTCTCCATAATCCATGTCATCCATGTTGAAATGCTGATTCATGTATTGATGGATGGCCTTAAGTTCCATGGCCCGTGCTTTGTTCAACACCTCGATAACGTTGCTTCTGCGTTTTTCCCGATCTTCTCTGGACATGGTTACCCTCCTTTTTCAGTGTGTTTCAACTATAGCAATTATGATTCAATGATGATCACGCCATGTGTTCATGGTTCATTCCAAATAGATTGTATGATTTTTCAAAAAGAAATGAAGCGAATACTGATTAAAAAATAAGTATAACAAAGCTGGCTACAAAATCAATAAACATGTGTCACATGGGATTCTCAAATTTATAGCCCACGCTGTAGACCGACAAAATAATCTCCTTTTCGGGAAGAATATCATGAACCTTTTTTCTCAATTTACGGATATGACTGTCAATGGTCCGGTCACTGACCACACGTCCATCCTGATAAATGGATTCCATTAAAAGGTCACGGGTGAATATCCGCCCCGGCCGTGAGGACATGACTTCAAGTAATGTGAATTCAATGGCTGTAAATTCGATTGTCTTGTCCAAAATTGTGGCCTGATGCCTGGATCTGTCCAAGGATATCCCCCGGAGTTCATCTTCTTCCACAAGGGCCATGGACCGTCTGAGTACCGCTTTGACGCGGGCAACCACCTCCCTGAAACTGAAGGGTTTACAGATATAGTCATCGGCTCCCAGTTCAAGGCCCAGAAGGCGGTCAATTTCCTCAACCCGGGCTGTGATCATAATGACGGGAACCTGGGAAAAGGCTCGCAATTCCCGAACAATTTCAAGGCCATCCTTTCCCGGAAGCATCAGATCAAGAAGTATAAGATCCGGCCTGTTATTCTTGACATAGGGCAGCACGTCTCGTCCGTCACTGATCAATATGGTTTCATAGCCCGATTTTTTCAAATAATCACTGAGAAGGGATGCAAGCCGTTCTTCATCTTCAACAATTAATATGCGTTCATTCATCAATTCAACCATTATCCCTGTTTAGTTAGACCAAACCTCGTGATTGAAGGGGGAGTGTGACATGTATTCCCAATCCTCCCAGGGGGGAGTGGGATGCAAAAATGAGTCCTCCATGGGCTTCAACAATATTTCGGCAGATGGAAAGCCCCAGACCCGTGCCCCCAAAACGCCTGTTTCTCGATCCTTCAACCCTGTATAGACGGTCAAAAACCCGAGGAAGAGCGTCATCAGGCACACCCGGCTTTGAATCTTCAATAGCAACTCGGGCCTCTGTCCCCAGGGCATCTATGCATACCCTCAGATGTCCACCGGGATAGGTGTAGTCCAGAGAGTTTTGGATGATATTTCCAAACAATTGTTTCAACCGTTCAGGATCAGCAAAAACCACAACAGGGCTCCCGGACTTATCCATGTATTCCATATGAATGCCCTGTTTTTTCATAGCCTCCCCATAACGATCCGTGACACCCTTTATCAATGTTGTCAGATCCGTATTCACCTTTTTATAAGCCAATGCACTCTTGTCTGTCCGTGACAGTTCGTTCAAATCATTGACCAGACGGATCAAATGCTGGATATCTGCCTGGAGGCGTTCAATGGTTTCCGGAGTTAATTCACGAACTCCATCTTCCACCGCTTCCAGCTCACCGCTCAAGAGGGTCAAAGGCGTTCGCAGGTCATGGGCGATATCCTCCACCCATTTCTTCCGATCAGCTTCGTTTTCCTCGAGAACACAGGCAAGGGCATTGAAATCCTTTGACAATTGACCCAGTTCATCCTTGGACCTGACAGGTATCCGGGTTTTATAATCCCCACATGCCAATGCCCGTGTTCCTTTGGTAAGAATTTTAATAGGCCCCTCCAGATAAAAGGCTGTCCAGACAGCCACAATGGTGGAGATAATGATCATGGTAAAGGCAATCATAAGAAAAACCCGTGTCTGTCCCTCAAAAAAAAGAAGCTCCTCTTCCTGAATAACGGACGTGGGGTGACTCATCCCAAGATAACCCACTGTTTCTGTATTAACGATCACGGGCATCAAACGTTCAGACATGATTTCATCGTCTTTGCCCACAATAAGTTCCTTATTGCGGTCAAGCAGTGTAAAACTGGGGTGTTTATCCTTATCCCCGGCCATTCCCATGCCCTTATCCCTATGGGGAGGAATCGGAGCCAGGGACTCATTGTTATTATAGACCATATTCCGGTCCATGGGCATTTCTTTCATATGATGGGGGCTGTTTGCTCTTCGGATCATGCGCCGCCATTTCCTGAAGGTATAGCGCTGGAAATTATCCCAGATCTCGGGATTGTCTTTTAAAAACTGCCAACTGCCTTCCTGTTCGTAGTTTTCCCCAAGAATCTGACACATGGTCTCCAGATGTTTCATCTGCATGGTGTCCATATAACTGATCAGGCCATGCTCAAAACTGATCCGGGTGAAGATAAACATGGTGGTGATAATCAGAACACTTGCCGAGAGAAGAATTAAAAACAGTTTGTATCTTATGCCAACACGCACATGTCACTCCCCGAAGGATAAGCCCTAAAAAATGGTTTTTCACGCCCGGAAGCCATCGCTCCCGGGCGTGATATATTCTATTCCTGAACGGCCTTTCCCGAATAAGGACAATTCTTCATACCCATTCGGTTTGGGGCATCATCTGAACCCATCCCAGGCCCATTTCCCATGCGATGGGCACCCTTGGACGCTTTGCCCATGCAGTGTTTTCCCATACCGGGTCCACGCTGTCCCATATGTTTGCTGAACATGGCCCACTGCTCGTCAGTCAAAACCTTGCGGAGCTCATCTAACCCGTCAAGCTTTGCCATCTCCATATCTGACTCAATGGCCATAATTTTCCGGACCTGTTTTTCAACAGCATCTTTTTTAAAATTCTTGTCTTTGAGAAGGGCATCCTTATCAAGTAGCGCCAATTCATGATCAGCCTTAAGCTGAATCATCTTTTTCCTTTGCTCGGTTTCCTTTGCACTGATCGTTGTTTTCTGGGCATCATCCAGTGTGATACCGGGTATGCGATCAATAAAAGAAAGACAGGTTCCCTGGGCATAGGCCTGACCCAATCCAAGCACCATAAGCGTTAGTATTCCTGCGAGCATGTAAATTCGTTTTGATTTCATATGAACCTCCGTAATAAATTTAAACATTAATTGACAATCACAAACTCTTTTAAGTCCCATATAACCATGAAGGTGTGCAAAAATTATGAAGCAAATGTGAAAAGATTATGCAAATGCCAATCACAGGGTTGGATAATCCGTATATCCTTTTGCATCCCCCCCGTAAAATGTGGTTTCATCTGGCGTATTCAAAGGAGCTCCTTTTTTGAAGCGATTGACCAGATCGGGGTTTGCAAGGAAAAGTTTACCCAAGGATATCAAATCTGCATCCTTGTTTTTAAGACTTTTCTGCGCACGTTCAAAATCATACCCGCCATTGGCCATATAGGGTCCCTTGAAACGGTCTTTGATTTCGCGATAATTCAACAGGGCTTTGCCTGTGACAAAATCACCTTCAACCACATGGAGGTAAGCGAGGCCATAAGCCCTAAGCATATCAGCCACAGCATTGAATGTGGCCTGGGGATTGCTGTCTTTAATATCATTAAAAGTATTTTCAGGTGAAATTCTGACACCCACCCGGTCAGCCCCGAGAGCCCTGGTCACCGTGTCAGTGACCTCTTTGAGCAGTCTCAAGCGGTTTTCCAGGATCCCGCCATACTGATCCTTGCGATGGTTACTCCCATCCCGGATAAACTGATCCAGGAGATAACCGTTTGCAGCATGGATCTCTACACCATCAAACCCTGCGTCCATGGCCATTTCCGAAGCGGTTTCATACTGATCCACAATACCTGGAATTTCATCGGTTTCAAGTGCCCTGGGGGTCTCAAAGGGGACCAGCCCCTGGAGCGTAAACGCATTGCCCTCGGGCTTGATTGCCGATGGGGCCACGGGTTTGGCATTCCCTGGCTGGAGACTGGGATGGGAGATACGTCCCACATGCCAGAGTTGAATAATAATCAGGCCTCCCTTTTCATGGACGTCACGGGTGACCTTTTTCCATCCTTGGACCTGTGCCTGTGAATGGATTCCCGGTGTGGCTGGATAGCCTACCCCCTGGGCGGAAATCTGACTGGCCTCGGTAATAATAAGGCCGGCATTTGCCCGTTGGGCGTAATATTTGGCATTCAAATCCTGGGGCACATTTCCCTCACCGGCACGATTCCGGGTCAATGGTGCCATGACAAGACGATTTTTAAGGTTCAAGGTTCCAATCGTAACAGGTGAAAACACATCGTATGATTCCATGGTTTTTCTCCTTTTCTGTCTCAATATGATAGAGTGAGATATTATTAATATGACAAGAAGGGTCTTTTAAAAACAATACTTAGATAATATAGGTCTTTTATTTGGTTTAGCAACATCCGAATCATGGTTTTGATACTCTTAATCGCCCTTTTGCTTGCAAAGGAAGGGGAATATGCGTTAGGTTTATGTCCGTGCACATTCGCTGACCAACGTTTATGGCGTTGTAAAAAGTCCCATATGCGTCGTTATAGTGTATAGCCGGACGTTCGCATACGCTTAAAAGTATGCATTCTTGACTATGGACCTTTTGCCATAGCCATCTGTCGACTTTTTACGAGTTCATCACAGTTTTTTTTGACGGAAACGAGGACAATGACCCCCAAAACAAGTTCATGGACCATCGAAGATCTGATTGACCTGGAATATTTTCTTCATCGTGACCAGAACCTTCCGAACGGCCAGGAAAAGACCGAACAGAATAAATTGGACCGGTCGTTCTACCTGGAATCCATTGAACCCATGATTTCGGAAAGCCATGTTCCGGACAACGTTGTGATCAGACACTGGCTGGAGTTCCGACGCAAATCGGAAAAAAGACGTCCGCCTCTTGATCATCCCACGCTCCCGGGTGATGTATTCAAACAAATCTATGCATTCATGACATTGATGTTCATCATTCTGGGGTTCTGCTCAGGGTCGGGCCTGTCCTTTTCCTTTCTCATCTACAAGGGAAGTGCTCCCTTAAACATTTCCTCTTATCTGGGTCTTTTTGTCCTCACCCAGGTGTTTCTGATTTTCCTTGTTCTGCTTTACCTGATTTTCGCTCGTTTCACGTTCAAAATCAACAATTTTTCCCTGATCAGGATGGGTGTCTACTCTATCCTTGTAAAACTGTCCATGTGGATAAAAAAAAGATCGGAACGTCATTTTTCAGTGGAAAAACGCAGTGAATTCAAGGCTGCACTGGGTGTCATCCAGGGGAAAAGCCGCCATTACTCCCATCTCTTTCCCTGGCCCGTGTTTATCCTCACCCAGGTGTTTGCCATTTTTTTTAATATCGGAGTCCTTATCGCCACTCTGCTCAGGGTGATCGGATCCGACCTTGCGTTTGGCTGGCAGTCCACCCTGCAGCTCAGTGCTGCGGCAGTCCACAAAGCCACCGTATTTCTATCTTATCCCTGGGCCTGGTTTGTGCCCGATTATCTGGCCCACCCCTCATTATCCCAAATTGAAGGATCACGGATTATTCTCAAAGACGGAATCGCCCGGCTGGGGACACCGGATCTTATTGCCTGGTGGCCTTTTTTGTGTTTTGCCGTGCTTTTCTACGGCCTTATTCCAAGACTCGTGTTCCTGACAGGCGCCCATATCATGAAACAACGGGCCCTCAAACGGATAAACTTTCAAAGCATTGCCTTTGACAGACTCCTCATCAGGCTTCGTTCTCCTTCACTGGATACCCATGGACAGCCTGAACACACGCCGATGCATCATTCATACGACCTGAATCCCCAAGCCCCTGTGTCCATGAGCCCCCATGGAGGCCCGATCATTGTCCTTGTACCAGAGGATATTATTGAATCCTGCCATGACCTTGAGCTGAAAAAACATATAGAAGCCCTTTTCCGTTCGCCTTTCCATCAAAAAGCAGCAGTCAGTCTTCGCATGGATCATGATGAAAAAATAATTGATGCCCTCTTTCCCCAGGCGAATTGCCGGATGGTCCTTCTCATGGAAGCCTGGCAACCCCCTATCCGGGAAATCATCCATTATATTAGGGCTCTCAAACAACGCGGTGGACAGAATTTCAGGCTTCATCTATTATTAGCAGGAAAACCCGAGGACCAGACGATATTTACAAAACCGGAGGATGATGATCTCCGTGTCTGGAAACAAGCCATCAATGCCCTGGCCGATCCCAATATCAGCATAGAATCACTTTAGGGTCGATGACATGTGATGGCGTCGTAAAATTGGCCTTTGGACCTTTTTCCATAGCCATCCGTTGACTTTTTACGAGTTCATCACATTTAAAAGACGAAAAAAGAGATGGGGCTATAAGTCCTAATAATATCCAATGTGCTTAAGGAATACCAATTCATGATCATAGAGCCTGCCCCCATCCCGGAATTTGCCGTACTTGGCCACCCCAATGAAGGGAAATCGTCACTGGTCTCAACTCTGACCGAAGATGACAGCGTAAAAATCAGCTCCTATCCGGGTGAAACCACCGAATGCCGAATCTTTCCCGTAACCATTGATGGAATCGAAATCATACGGTTCACAGACACACCGGGTTTCCAGGTACCCCGCCAGACCCTTTCATGGTTCGAGAAATACACAGGCCCCCAGGAAAACATGGTGCAGGATTTCATAATCGAGAACCGTGACAATCCAACATTCAAAGACGAAGTTGAATTATTATCGCCCATTGGACGGGGGGCGGGAATCATCTATGTTGCCAATGGCTCGCGCCCTCTTCGAAGCAATGATCGTGCGGAGATGGAGATCCTCAGTCTGATCAAAAGGCCACGAATCGGCATCATCAATAACAAGACAGATGAAAACCGTTTTAACCCGGAATGGGAACAAGCCTTTGCCAGTCATTTCGATAAGGTGATCTATTTCAATGCCCATCTTGCAAGTTACCGTGAGCGGCTATTCCTTCTGGAACAACTCGGCACCATTGACCAGAGGCTCCAGGAAACACTTTCCAGAGTTATCAAAGCCTTCAAAGACGACTGGAGCCATCGAAATGCCCTGACGTCGGAAATCATCTTGAACCTGATCGAAACATGCCTGACCCACACTGTCAAAAAGACAATCCGTGACGCTTCCCGAAAAACGTCCGATAAAAAGCAACTCATTGAACAATGGAACAAGGATATCAGTTCTTTTGAAAAAGACGCCTATCAACGCATACGCAGTCTTTTCAAACACAATATTTTCAACATCATGCTGCCCGGGCACTCCATATTATCCAAGGAGCTTTTTGATTCGGAAACCTGGAAAGTCCTGGGCCTTACCAAAGTTCAGTTAGCCACCACAGCCGCCACAATTGGAGGTGCAACAGCTGCCATTCTGGACATTGCCGTGGCCGGACATTCCCTGGGTTTGTTCGCACTTTTGGGAGGCGTTGCCGGTGCGGGATCTGCCCTTCTGGGTGCAAACCAAATAGCCCGGGTCAAGGTGATGGGTAAAACGTTGGGGGGATTCAAAGTCAAGGTGGGACCCCATCATAATGTCCTTTTCATGTCCATTCTCCTGGACAGGGCCCTGCTTTTCTACACCCATGTGATTAACTGGGCCCATGGCAAGAGAGACACTGAAACCTCTATGGCCCCGGGGATATCCCCTGATGAAAAAAGTATGAGCTATACGGCTCACTGGCCCCAAGATGTCCGGAATGACTTCCTGACCTTCTTTTCAGCATTGAAATCAAAAGATCCCGAAAAAAAAGAAACCGCAAAAAAAAGCGTCTTGAAAACTCTGAAAAACATCCTGAACAGCCTCCCTCTTGGTTCATGATATACAGGTAACCGCTCTATCTGCTGTGTTATATGATTTAGAAGACATTTTAAAAGTTTATCAATCCATATAGCCGAATGTCACTCGTCGTATGATGCAAGGACATCGGTTAAGGCGAATCTCTATGAAATTTTACAGGGAGAATGAAAATAAGTGTTGTTATTTATTTTTTATTTGATATAGTGACCGAAATTGGTTGTTCAATTGATCTGCATTCAGAGCACTCAAAATGGCAACCGCTATAAATTTCAGCCCTGATTGTATCAGGGGCACAAAAAAACGACGGGAAACCGTTGCAGGAAAATTTTATTGTACCAATTTAGTTATCAATCAGACACCGTCAAAATCTACGATTTAGCCTCTAAACTAAAAATCACACGATTTGTTTTTTATTTCAAAGCTAAGAAAATACGATTTTATAATAAATAACATGCGACAAGCCATCGGCCAAAAATGCCTTTATCATTTATCTCTATCAGAAAAGAACAACACTTCAGATGTTTTTTCTGTGGCAAAAATGGTGACGTCATATGGTTTGGTGACTCTTATGTTTCTGATGATATGCCTAGTGTCATCGTGATGCATGATCTTGGTCTGTAACTAAATGGAAGCAACACTTGAAAAGGAGATCAACACAATGGCAAAAGGCACTGTAAAATGGTTTAACGATCAAAAAGGTTTTGGTTTTATCGAGCAGGAAAATGGACCGGATGTATTTGTCCATCATTCAGGCATCAGCACGTCCGGGTTCAGATCCCTGGCCGAAGGACAGGCTGTTACCTTTGATATCGAGCAGGGCCCCAAAGGACCTGCGGCCGTTAATGTCGTAAAATTTGAATAATTAGTTAATAACTAATGTCAATGCGTCTCGAAGGAGGCGTGATGGTTTCGCTTTTCAGGAAAGATTTTTTCGCCAGCGTGGCACCACCCTGAAGTAAGGAACTATATATCAAAATCAATAATAAAGGAGAATGTCATCATGGCTGAAGGAATCGTAAAATGGTTTAATGATCAAAAAGGTTTTGGTTTTATTGAGCAGTCAAACGGACCTGACGTATTTGTTCATCACTCAGGAATCAACTCTTCCGGTTTTAAATCACTGAATGAAGGTGATCGCGTTCGTTTTGACATTGAGCAAGGTGCCAAAGGCCCCTCAGCAGTCAATGTAACAAAAATCTAACGCCCATCCGATGCACCTATGCCTGTTTTTTTCTTTAAAAGCAGGCATCATCTGATAAAATGCAAGCTCTGTCAATTTTTTGATGGGGCTTGTTTTTTTCGGAATCATCCTTTCCAAATCCAATACATTTCACCATATATTTAAAAAAACCATCAAAAGCATTTTTCTTTCACGCCAAAATGGGCTATAAAACAGTAATTTATTTATTTTACAGGTAGCATCATGTATGGGGTTCCGGACTTCAATGCCTTTTATTTTAAACTTGAAATCACGTTTTTTATCTGAAACTCTGTTAAAAATCAGGCTTCTATGATCGACAAAGCCCTCATTATCACGACCTTCAGACGATTATTCTTCACCTGTCTCCTTATGGGTTTCGTGTCGATGATTTGCATTCTGATTTTTTTCTATGGGAAAGGCCCCAACATCAATGAAATCGTATCTCTTGAAGGAAATTGGAGAATAAGCCTCGATGACGATGAGCGTTTCCTTGATCCGAATTTTGATGATTCATCCTGGGATTCTGTCAATCTCCCCGGGAGTATGATCCACTATTCTTTGAGCAAAAAAGGCCGGGTCGAGGGGGTCCTTTGGCTCAGGAAACAGTTTTATCTCCCATCCGATATAGAAAAAACACGTCTGGGCCTGATTCTGGGAAGGATCGGAAATGCGGATATGACGTATGTAAACGGAGTCATGGTTGGTGGCATGGGCGGTTTCCCTCCCCATGAATTTTCCATGTGGAACCACCCGAGAAACTATCTTATTCATGCGTCTGATCTTCGTTATGGCGAAAATAACATGATTGCCATCCGGATTTCCTATAACAACTTTTGTGAAATCCTTGGTCGGCTTGCCATCTCAGACTATAAAAATTTTAAACACTTCAAAACCGCCACGACCTTTTCAACCATCACGGCAGGATATATCGCCATTGCCATTGGGCAGGTTCTTCTGATCATTTTCTGTATTTTTTATCTGGTGCGGCCGAGCTCAGAAGAATACTATTACTATTGCCTGCCCCTCTTCTTCGGCCAACCCATTATCTTCGAGATATGCACGTACTGGAACGTCTATCATAACACCCTTTGGCGTATAAAAATCCTTTCCATTACCTTGACAGGTCTTTGCGTGACGCACACTATCTTTCTGCACAGAATTTATGAATTCGAAAGAAAAGGGATCGAAGCCTTTCTTAAGGTTTACTTTATCATTGATATTTTATTTTCTTTATTGGTTATAAATACCAACAATATAAGAACCTACGCTCCTGTCATCATCATCTTTTCAATAGGGATCTTTCTTTACAGCCTGACCTGCAATATTGAGGCAATCATAAGAAAAAAACCATATTCCCGATTTTTCGGATTGTTCGGCATCGGTTTTTTGCTGTTTGTCACTCACGATTGTTTTGTTTATCTTTCAAAACTTTCATCCTTTGATGTCTATTTTTCAGCCTACAAACCCGGAATGACATCCAATCTTGCGACTGTTCTGCTATATCTCGGGACGGCACTGGTCCTGGTTAAACGCCTGATCCATATCATGGACGAAGTTGAAGATTTAAACGCCAGTCTTGAAAACTATATCATTGAAAACACTATTCTTAGCAAAAAATTAACCATCTCAACTGAAAAAGAAGATGAGCCAACTGTCTTTTCAAAAACTGACGATAAAAAAATTTCTTCCAGAGCACAGGAAAAAATCGTCAAGGTGATGCACTTTATTGACGAGAATTATTCCACTGAAATCAGCCGGTTGAAGTTAGCTGATTCCTTTGGGATTCACCCGGATAGCCTGGGCAAAAAATTCAAAACATTCACCGGGAAAAAACTGGGAGACTACATCTATGAACTACGCATCAAGGAAGCAGCGCGCCGTTTGAAAGAGGAAGACACCAATATCATTGATATTGCCTTTGATGTGGGATTCGAAAGCATCCGGACCTTTCAACGCATTTTTCCCAAGTATATGGGACAGACTCCAGACCAGTACCGCAAACAACACAGAAAAAACTGAAGGCTTTCACGGGGTAAACCATACTCATTCCCAGGCACTAAGCCTGGTAACTTGGTTTTTTATTAACCACCCACTCCCTTTGGTCGTTCAAGAACACGAAGAAAAGCATGCCTCCGGCAGCCAGCTCCCCGCCTTCGCGGGGACAAGCTTTAAAAAGCTGGGCAAATGGGTTGGGGTCTTTCTTTTCGTCCATAGGCAAGGCATAGTGTTTGGCCGGGGTTGCGGCATACAAATGGTATGTCGAACGGCCGGTCAAACACTATAATGCTTTATATGGGACTTTTTACGACGCCATCATCTCTACACGTAGCCCAGTTCGCCATTCATCTTATCAAAATATTCAACCACCTGGTTCTTTCGATCCGACTCCATGTGTGCCATGGCTGACCGGGGATGTTCGTTCAGAACCCCTGTGACCATATACGGAATAAAATAGCCCCAGTCAATTTTATCCCGCCACGGAAAAATATCTTTTTCAATCACCTCAATCAGCGGCCTCACCTTGAATTTAGGGTTTTTCAGAAAAGATAAAAGCAGCTCCATGGGGCAGTTCCCTGCCCCCCTGCCAATCCCGTAAAGGCTGCCATCAAGATAATTAACACCATTGATGATGGCGGTAATGGTATTTGAAAAAGCCAGCTGTTGATTGTTATGGGTGTGGATACCAATGGTCTTTCCCGGAAGTCGTTCCATATATTTGGCGGCCAGCATATCAATATCTTCGGAGTAAAAGGCTCCGAAACTGTCAACAAGATAGATGATGGGAACCCGGCTTTTAGACAGGTCTTCCAGGGCCTCGTTAAGATCCCTGATACCCACCGTGGAAACGGCCATCAGGTTGATGGTGGTTTCGTAGCCCTTGTCCATGCAGTGGTGTGCAAGGGCAACAGCCTTATCAACCTGATGAACATAGCAGGCCACCCTGATCATATCAATGGAACTCTCGGATCGAAGCGGAATATCTGCATAATCGATTCGCCCGATATCGGCCATGGCTGACAATTTGATTTTTTTATCTTCCGATCCGATTATTTTTTTCAGATCCGCTTCAGCACAAAACTTCCAGGGACCGAATTCTTCCCTGGAAAAGGCACTTTCAGAACTGAGATAACCGATTTCCATATAATCAATACCGGCGGCTGCTGTTGCTTGGTAAACGTTTTGAACAAATGCCGTGTCAAACTGCCATTTATTCATCAGTCCTCCATCACGGACCGTGCAATCTATCACTTTAATTTCTGGCCTGAACATAGTATCTCTCCGATTATGTAAATAATAAAAATAGTTTATAAAACGAAAATTGTCATTACCGTTTTTATGAACGATTTACAACCCTTAAATGTTCTTTTGGCACTGTTCCATAAACAATCGAACCTGTTTACCGATAGCCTGAAACTGGCCCTGATCCATAGCGGACCGTCCAAACAAAGTATCTCCTACCCCCACGGCAGAAGCGCCTGCGTCCAGATAGTCCCGGACATTTTCAAGGGACACGCCTCCCACAGCCACAAGGGGAACCGTGTCAAACGGGCCATGAAGATCCTTAAAATACCGGGGCCCAAAAACACTGGCTGGAAACACTTTGACCATATCTGCCCCGGCGTTTTTTGCCGCATAGACTTCCGTGGGTGTCAAAGCACCTGCAATAATAGGTATTTTACGGGATACGGCAAAATCAATCACAGCCAGATCAAGATTGGGCGTAACAAAGAACATGGCCCCGGCATCCCAGGCCGACATTGCCTCGGAAATATTTCGAATGGTTCCCATGCCCAGCCACTTACCCTTGGGGACCTTATCCCTGCTGTTTGAAACAATGGAAAGCGCCCCGGGTGTGTTTATGGTTACTTCCATGGCGTCAAGGCCGGCTTCAAAAGAAACCTCCATGATCCCACCGAAATAATCTGGCCTGACTCCCCTCACGATGCCAATGACCGGTGCATTTTCCGTCAGCATGTCATCCCCTTATAGGCTGTCCATGACCCGATCCAGCTCTTCAATGGCGATATCCTCAATCAAACAGGATCCAATTCCGTTCAGCAGGACAAAATGGATATGATCCCCTTTCCTTTTTTTATCCTTTTTCAGGGCATCAAGAATCTGCCTGCGATCAAAATCAATCCGAGTGGGAAGGTTATAACAATTCAGAAGCTCTGTGATACGTCGTGCGTCTTTTTGGGACAAAAGACCTTTTTGTACGGACAGAGATGCGGCCATGACCATACCCAGGCTGACGGATTCGCCATGGGGAAGGCCCAGGGTCTTTTCAATGGCATGGCCAAAGGTATGACCAAAATTGAGCTTACGCCGTTCTCCTTTTTCCTTTTCATCCCTGTTGACCACACCGGATTTGATACGTACGGAATCGTAAACCAGTTTTTCAATCACATCCACGTCAAGCTTAAGCGCTTTTTCATTGTTTTTCTCAAGATAGTCGAACATTCCTGCATCTTCGATGGCTGCATGTTTCACAATTTCAGCAAAACCACACAAAAGCTCCCTTTGGGGCAAGGTTTTCAACAGGTTCAAATCGCAGATCACAAAATCAGGCTGGTTAAAAACACCCACCATATTTTTAAAGCCCTTGAAGTTCACCCCGTTTTTTCCCCCCACACTGGCATCCACCTGGGAAAGAAGTGTTGATGAAACAAAGCCAAAAGGGACCCCACGTAAATAGGTTGATGCAATAAAGCCTGTGATATCGCAAACAATCCCTCCGCCAATACCCACAATAAAACTTGAACGCTGGGCATCCATATCAAGAAGTGCCTGATAGATTTCCCCGGCTGTGTCCAGGGTTTTTATTTTTTCCCCGGTGCCAATGGTAATCACCGGGGCATGGGGAAACTGTTTTCTATAAAGCCTGGAAACATTTTCATCCGTAATCAGAACCACATTGTCGGATGGAATATAGCGTGTAAGCCGATCCAGATATTCACCCACCATAATGGTGGATTTGCCCGAACGGCCTTGGATGTCAATTTTTTTCACATGATACTCCTTGGTGTCTTTTCCATTTGCCTTGATTCTAAGGCGGGCAGATCATGGCCTTTCGCCGTACAATCTCGTTAATAATTTTTTTCCAGTTCACGTTCAATCAATTCGGACATCTTCTCAAAGCTCATAAAACCGGGACTCAAACGGCCGTTGATGACAAACGTCGGTGTGGAACTTACCCCTGCCTCTTTGGCACTTTGTTTTTCTTTTTCAATGATGGCATCGAATTTTCCGCTTTCAAGACTCCGGGTAAAACGTTCCACATCCAGATTCAATTGTTTGGCAAATCCCTTCAGAACTTCAACATCAGGATGATCCTGGGATGAATATAAAAGATCCTGATATTCCCAAAATTTCCCTTGTTCCCCTGCACACCGGGCAGCCTGAGCCATAAGTCGGGCCTCTCTGTGACGTTCAAGGGGATAGTCCTTGAATACCCACCTGATTTTCCCTTTGAATCTGTCACGAATTTTCACGGATACACCATGGGCATTCCGACAGGATGGGCACTGATAATCAGAATATTCAAAAACAACCACTGCCGCATCCTCGGGGCCCAGGGATGGGCTTGCCCCTACTTTGACCGATGTGGCCGGAAGGGACGGAGGTTCAAGAAATATCCGGACCGTGTATTTTTGTTTCAGGGGCTTTGTATATTCTGCAATCTTATTCTTGGTTTTCTGGTCTTGCAGGTATTGTCTAAGTCTTTTTTTAAGCTCCTGCTCAGGCCCTTTCCAGCTTTCAAGGATTCCAGGCGAGGCCTGAATGTACTGTTCAACCTCTTCTTCGGAGACCTGCGTATCGTCATTGAACACTTTGTACGTATGCACTTCCGGAGACAATCCTTTTTCAGCAGCCTCCAGATTAATCAAACGCCGATCAATAAGAAAGTCCAAACGTTCTTTTTTAAGTTCATAAATCTGTCTTTGAAGTTTATAAATCCGGCTTGAAAGGGGTTCAGTGACCTCACTTTCCCGAATCATATCATCACCCACCTGGGCAAGCACAGAGAGTTCCGGAGCCCTGACTTTCTCTTGAATCGATTTCATGGAATCCGTGGTAAGCATATGGTCCGAGACCATAAAGCACAAAGCACTCAAAGCCAGAGCCTGCCAGATACGTTTATGATCAAATAATAAAGCAACGGAAAGAATGACCAGCAATAAATTGGCTAAACAGAACAGACAGGCCCATTTCATTTCAAGCATCATGGAAACCAGGGTCAGTTCAACGCCGACACCGGCCATCACGATATAAAAAAGAAACCGTGGGGCTATAAACGAAGAAACAACAAGAATAAGATAATAGATGATGCCCCAGATAGGGACAGGAAGGTGAAAAAGGCTTATTTTTCCTGTTTCCCTGCAACCCTCACCCCAGAAAGAGCAGAAAGAGGCAATCCAATCAACCTGGCTTTCCAGGGCAGATAATACAGCACATCCCAGTCCTGCAATAAATATAATTTTAAGAAATCTGTCCTGAGCTTCCCTGGAAATCATCATTACGCACCTCCATAAAGCAAATTATCAACCCAACATGGCATAACCCGATCATGCAGATCCGGGACACCCCTCTGAACATTTTGAAACATTCAATCTTTCACAGGATGATAAAAAAGTAAATAGCCATCCTGTACAACCCCATAATGCGGTTTCTTGAAAATTTGCTTGTGCAACCAGGGTAAAAATAGATATAGCTTGACCAGCCAATTGTGCTCAAACGAAACCAAAGCCATCAAGAAAGGATCAACCATTATTCATGGGTATTTCATTGATAGCAGCCATGTCTCTTGACAGGGTGATCGGAAAAGGAAAGGATATCCCCTGGCACATTCCCGAAGAGCAGAAGCTTTTCAGACACTATACTCTTGGGCATTGTGTGGTCATGGGTCGCATTACCTATGAAAGCATCGGCAAAGCCTTGGACAGCCGATGCAATATCGTGGTCACCCGGCAGCAGGAATACGATGCCCCAGGATGTCTTGTTGTAAACTCTCTCTCACAAGCCATAGATAAAAAACAAGGCGTCTCTGAAGAATTGTTTGTAATCGGAGGAGAAGGCCTGTTCAGGGAGGCTCTATGCCTTGCAGACCGGATTTATCTGACCACCGTTCAGATCCACGTTAAAGGTGATACCTTTTTTCCGGAATTCAATGTTAAGGATTTCAAAGAAATCGAAACAAAGCAGGTGACTGGGCCCATACCCTATACATTCAGATTATACGAACGGAACAGGTAACTGGGCAATAACCACCCTCTCCCGGTGATCACTGAAAAACACGAAGAAGGGCAACAAACGGCTCTGGCAGCCCTGCGGGGCCAAGCCCTCACGTATTTAATCCTATTTTTTTGAAAGGGAGATCCATGAAAATCAAACCGTCCATTTTAATTATCATCTTTTTTGTTCTTTCACTGGCCGGTTGCCGCCTTGAAGGGAACGTATCGGAAGACGGCACGGAATTCCGAGCCATACTTGAGTAGCACGGTTTCGCCCAAAGCAAGAGTCGTAAATAAGGTCCCTGCTCTTTTCTAAAAGGATTGGAGGGATTATCAGAAAGTGGCTTAACTTAGTGTCCACAAAATTGTTGCAGATCACTTATGATCTTGATCTTCTGATAAGGTTCAGGTTCTGCCTCGGCAAAAACAACGTGACCAACAAGCAGGATCAAGCCTGTGACAGCAATGAAACATTTGCCAACCCTTTGGTCGAGTAGTGGAATTTCCGTCCAGGTGAAAAGCATGGTTAACCCACGGGATTGACCACCTTCATTGCCGTTTCCTTTGATAGGTCAATAAGATCCTGACGATTTTTTGTTTTTAGCGCATCCGCTTTCATAAGATCACACCCCCGGATAAGATGCGTTTCCTTAAAACCAAGAAACTCAAATATCATGCGGTACTTGGTACACACTTCAGCAAACAGTTCCTCCCCTCGGTTCTGAGCGGTAATGAGCACCAACTTCTTTCCCGCCTTCAACCGGCTGGTTTCCGGCATTGTCACAAATGGTTCCAAATACGAGTAACAACGGTCAACAAAAATTTTTAACTGGGCAGAAATATCAGCAAAATAAATGGGCGTTGCCAGGACTAGAATATCAGTAGTTTTTACAGATTCCAAAACGTCTGATAGATCGTCCTTAATAACACAATGGTCTGTTTTTGTTTTACATGTGTCACATGCCTGGCACCCTTTCGCATCAAGTTTATTCAAAAAAAAAGTTTGAACATCTGCCCCTAACTCCTCTGCGGTCTTGTTAAATGTTTTAGTGAGGGTTGCCGTATTTCCATTAGCCCTTGGGCTGCCAAAAAGTGCTACTATTTTCATAAATATTTCTCTCCATTTGAGTCGTCGTTTATGTTTAATGTCTGCTGACGTCTTTTTTTGATTTCTGCCAATGATGAAACTTTGCCCCTGTTACTTTCTCTTTCATCACACAGTTATCCTGGAAACACGTTCTGAAGGATTCTGACGGTAGTATTCTTTCAAAACGCGATAAAGGTCCGGTGCATGATCAATCATCAGCCGCGGTTGATCGAAGAATTGCTCAGTTGCGACGGCGAAGAATTCTGCTTCGTTAGTCGCAGCATAGACATCCATAAAAGATTTCTTACCCTTTTCAATGTCGTGTTTGAGACGTAGATATTCACGCGAACATATCAAGACCCAGTCACGGTATTCAGCTCGGTCTCTCAGTGAGATTGACTCGTATTATCCAGCCGTACATGTTACTTGGCCGACACGAGTTTCCTTTGCGGGCTTCGTACTTCCGTCAGGTCAGGCCCTTATCTCAAACGACTTATCCTTATTTGTTATGAGATTGCAACATATAAGTGATAAAGCCATACAAAAGAAAATACAGCAGGGAGAATTAGAATAATTATTGAAGATGGAATCTTTGCATAGAATGGCAATGGACTACGCTTTGTTCTTATTTTCAGAATATCACAAAAGTTATGTTCTATTTCGGCAATCCTTTCTTCAATTTTCATTCTATAAACATGGGTTCTCATCAGTGTTAGCCCCCATGAAATAACTGATATAAAGCCTATAATGGAAAACATTATTAAAAAATCATCTGTAAAGTTAATGGAGGTATCGCCTGGTTTCCTACCAAGGAAACCGACCATGACAGCATTTAATGTCATGAATATCGAGTTAGTTTTTAAATAAAAATTATCTTCATGAAAATAATGTTCAGATAAGAGTTTATATTCATTCATAATCCATTCGTTGTTTTTAATATCTTGCAATTTTTATTTCCTCCTAACCCTTCACCGGCCGTCAGTGCATATCGACACCGGGCTGAAGAGCGAAAAAGTTTGAATAAAAACAGCGTTCAAAAGTTCGCCACTGTAGCCCAGTCTGGCGGAGAGGTTATCGTTTCGTTGATAAAAATTAAATTGTTCGTTTGTTGTCAATAATTTAGTAAGTCCCCTGAATTTCGAATTTCTGAATTTCCTGAACTCTGAGGTTATAACTACTTCTCATTTTAGCAAGTCTAAGTTTGAAGGGCATGAACCTCGTTATCAAGTCTGCCCGCTAAAAAATCTTCGGTCATCTCAAGATCGTATCGATTTTGGAGGTTTAGCCAAAATTGAGGGGACATTCCGAAAAAACGTCCGAGTCGAAGAGCTGTATCTGCGGTAATGGACCTTTTCCCATGTACAATTTCATTTATACGTCTTGGAGAAACACTTATGTTTTTTGCCAAACGATACTGACTGATTCCCATGGGTTCTAAAAACTCCTCCATAAGAATTTCGCCAGGATGGATAGGTGGAAGCTGTTTGTTCATATCAACTCCTAATGATAATCTGTTATTTCAGCATCATACGCATCACCATTGCGCCACTTAAAACAAATCCGCCATTGGTCATTAATGCGTATGCTGTGTTGACCTTTCCGGTCTCGTTCTAATGCCTCCAATCGATTACCCGGTGGCGTTCGCAAATCATTCAGTTGGACCGCAGCATCAAGAATTACCAATTTTTTCCTTGCAATACGCTGAATATCCTGTGGCAACTTTCTTGAGGTTTGCCTGTTGAAAATTTTTTCTGTCTCTTTATCATGGAATGATTTTAACATGGCCAGTACAATAACGCAACCCGATAATAACGTCAAGCGTTATGCTAAAAAGAGCATGAATTTATAATTCCGGCCGGAGACATCTTACTTATCTTGGCCATTTGGACTTATTTTTTGGTGCCTCAGATTTCTATCAAGGATCAATCCGTCTTTTGTATCCGGAACAAGGATAAGATTCCATGATTGAAATCAAACCTATTAGGGTGTATGAAAGACATAAACGTCCCGGTTGACAGATAGAAACTCATTAACATAAAGGCAAGCCATGGAAGACGATGTAAAAACTCCAAACAAATCACGTGTGGATAAAAGCCTGGTTGCCATGTTTTTAAAGATGTCACCGGAAGAGAGAATGCTTGCCAATGACAATGCCGTCCGTGCCATTGTGGAGATGAGATATGCCTACAAACAACAACACATCACCAAGTCCGGATCTAAGCGCAATCATTGAAGGTCTGTTAACGGCGGACATTCAATTTATTCTTGTGGGAGGGCTTGCGGCGGTGATCCAGGGTGCACCTGTCACGACCATGGATGTGGACATCGTTCATCAACAGTCTTGGGACAACATATCCAAACTCTTTTCTTTTTTAACGTCCATTGAGGCCGTCCACCGCCGCCCGGATGACAAAATTATACCGCTGAAAAAGGAAGACCTGTCGGGCATGGGGCACATCCTTTCCTCCACCCGCTTGGGGCCGCTCGATGTTCTTGCCTTTATAGAACAAGGAAAAACCTTTGACGATCTCATTAGTCACACCGTTGACATACCCTTCAGAAGTCACACCCTACACGTTCTTGACCTCAAAACATTGGTCGAACTTAAAAAAAAATCCCGCGCCCCCAAAGACCGACAACGTCTCGACGTTCTGGAAGAGACGTTAAAACAATTGGAGGAATAAGGGCTTCGGCATTTTTGATGTCATTTAATTTTATTTCAGTATGCAGTATGTTACCGTGTCTCGCCCCCCTTTGCCATTTGGACAACCCCGTTTGTGCCATTTGCCCATTTGGACCCCTTTTGACCCATTGAGACGTTAATCTATTGACCGTGAAATATCTTTACTATTTTTTTTCTTGACTCATGGACCCCAATGACATTATGAAAGTTAAGAGTCTTACTTTTTACTATTTTTATCGAGATGATGACATCGGCCAGCCCATGACCGAATCACACAAAGATGATGGCGTCGTAAAAAGTCCCATATGGGACGTTATAGTGTTTAGCCGGACAGTCGACATACGCTCGTGTATGCCGTAACCCCGGCCAAACACTATGCCTTGCCTATGGACCTTTTTCCATAGCCATCCGACGCCTTTTTCGAGTTCTTCAAAGATGGAAAAGCGTCTTGGCAAGGCACGTGATTTTTCTTACCTGTTTCAATGATTTTACGACAGCATATAATTCAATCGAACGAACCGAATGAGGAGGTTCCATGAAACATGTCGCCCTGAGTCTGAAAAATAAGGTTGTCAAAGCAAGACATTATGACAAAACCTACAAAAAACTCCGAAAGCATTTGGACACCATGCCGGTGGGATTACCGGCCACCTTATCCGGTGTTGAGCGGCGGATATTGAAAGCCATGTTCAGCGTTGACGAGGCTCGTTTGGCCCTGTATATGGACTGGCGCTTTGAAACTGCGGAAACCATCTTCAACAAGGCTGGCGGCCCCCTTTCCATGACAAGGGAAGAGGTGGACAACCTGCTCTCCGCCATGGATAAACAAGGGTCCATTTATGCCAAAAACGGTGACGGCGTTTGGAAGTATGCTTTGCACCCGCTTGTCATCGGTATGTTTGAATTTCAAGTCACCACCCTTACTCCGGCTTTGTGGCTGGACATGCGGAAATATTTCGTTCCAACCCTTTCCATCGAATACCTGACCTCTGCTATTCCCCAACTGCGAGTCATTCCGGTGGAAAAAAGTATCACTACCGAGCACGCCATCGCCTCCTATGATGAAATCAGGCATATCATCGAGCATACGGATAAAGACATCTGCATCGCCGAATGCATTTGCCGCAAGGCGCACCGGATGACAGGAGAGCCGTGCAAAGCCACGGACAGAAAAGAATTCTGTCTGGGATTCGGTGATTTCGGCGCCGCGTATACCCGAAACGGCTGGGGACGTTCCATCACAAAAGAAGAAGCCTTTAAACATCTTGATCTGTGTGAAAAAGAGGGGTGCGTCATACAACCGTTTAATGAAAAAAACCCGGATGGCATCTGCTTCTGCTGCGGCTGTTGCTGCGGGGTCATCGAAGCACTGAGTAGCTTTCCCCGGCCAGCGGATTTCGTAGCCAGTAATTTTTACGCCGCACTCGATGAAGAATCATGCAACGGATGCGGCAAGTGCCTGAAGCGTTGCCAGATGAATGCCATAGAGTTGAAAGACAAAAAGGCGGTATTGAATCTCGGTAAATGCATTGGCTGCGGGTTGTGTGTCACCACGTGCAAAACCGGTTCTCTAAAACTGGTCAAAAAAGACACTGAAACCGTACCGCCCGATACCATGGAAGAAAAGTATGAAATCATTATGGACGGGAAAAAAGGCACTGTGGGCAAACTTATGTCGGCTGCCAAGGGGGCCTTTGGATTGAAACCATAAACCTGAGAAGGGGGTTGCATGAAAACAACCATAAAGAGCCTTACTCATAGTATCAATTATTTGCACAATTCAGACAAGTCTTACAAAGCTCTTAGAAAGCATTTGAACACCATGCCGGTGGGTTTTCCAGCCACTATCACCGGTGTGGAACGGCGGATTTTAAAGGATATGTTCAGCGTTGACGAAGCCCGCGTGGCTGTTTACATGGACTGGCGTTTTGAAACCGCGGACACCATTTTTGAAAAAGCCGGCGGCCCCTTGGGCATGGAAAGGGAAAAGGTGGGGAGCCTGCTCGAAAGCATGGAAAAGAAGGGCGCTATCTTTGCAAAAAACGGTGACGGCATATGGAAGTATGCTTTGCACCCCCTGATTTTGGGCATGTTTGAAATGCATCTTGATGCTCTGACTCCCGGCCTGTGGCTGGATATGCGGAAATATGTCGTTCCCTACTTTCTCATTGAGTACATGACCTCGGCCATTCCCCAGATGCGTGTCATTCCGGTGGAAAAAAGCGTCACTCCCGAACACAACATCGCTGCCTATGACGAAATCAGGCACATCATCAAACATACGGAACAAGAGATCTGCATTGCCGAATGTATTTGCCGCAAGGCAAGCAACCTGGTCGGTAAGTCGTGTGAACGCACAGACAGAAAAGAAACGTGTATGGGATTGGGTGATTTCGGCGCCCAGTATGCGCGAAACGGCTGGGCACGGGTCATTACGAGAGAGGAAGCCCTTGAACATATTGATCTTTGTGAAAAAGAAGGACTCATCATTCATCCGTTTAACGAGAAGAACCCGGAGGCCATTTGCTTCTGCTGCGGCTGCTGCTGCGGTATCGTCGAATTGCTGAAATCTTTTCCCCATCCGGCGGATTTCGTGGCCAGTAATTACTACGCCGCGCTCGATACAAAATTATGCAACGGCTGTGGCACGTGTGTGAAACGCTGCCAGACAGACGCGTTTACATTGAAAAACAAAAAGAAAGGTAAAATGGCGGTCTTAAATACCGGGAAATGCATCGGCTGCGGCTTGTGTGTCACCACCTGCAAGGCCGGGGCGCTGAAACTGGTCAAAAAAGACACGGAGACCGTGCCTCCCAATACCATGGAGGAAAAGTTCCAAATCATCATGGACGGGAAAAAAGGTGCCGTGGGCAAGCTTTTCTCCACAGCCAAGGGGATTGTTGGTTTGAAACCGTAAATGTTAAGGGCACCCGGCCAGGCACTATAGATCCTGTCTGTTTTGGTTTTACCTTTTGAAATAAGGAGCTATGCAGATGGCAGCTGACATGCTGGCGAGACATTGTGTAAACCGTAACGGAAGATGTGAAAAATACGAAGAATGGCCCTTATCGTTTGTCTCTTTAATCGTGGCGCTTGTATCCGGTTTTGTTATCCTGGGGGCCTATTACACCTTTGAAACCGGAGTTTTGCCCCTGGTTCTTTTTTTGCTGATCGGTTTGTTGAATTTTGCCTTTGCCTGTTACGCAACATGCCGTCATTGTTATTACTACGGCAAGAGATGTTATCTGGCCGTAGGCCTTGTGGTTCCGTTTATAACAGAAAAGGTGGAAGAACCCAGCACAGCCCTTAAAATGAGGGCATGGGTAATCATTTTGATTGTCCATTTAGTGTTTCCAGCCATCGTCATCTATTTTGCAAACAGTTTCCCGGTGTTTTTAGGCAAAGCTTTGATCGTTCTCGCGCCTGGGGCTTCCGCCCTGTTCCTCATCCACGAATACAGCTGCCCACGTTGCAAAAACACGAATTGCATAGGGAATTCGAACAGGAAACATTGAACGTCCGGGGTTACAAGTTGGTTCATATGAAGACGTGATTAAAAGGAGCGACACATGCTTATAAAACAACCGAAAGATGAGATGTCGCCCTGCTATGTCTACGAGGAAGGGATACCCTGGAATGCCGTGGAAAAGGTCATTATGGAACGGCGCAGCATCCGGAAGTTCAAAAACAAGACCCTGCCGGAGTCATTGATCAAACGAATATTGGAAGCCGGGAGATTTGCACCGTCAACGGGAAATCAACAGCCGGGAGATCATTGCCCGAATGGAAAAAGACGCCGTTATGGTGGCTAAATTCTTCATGTTCTTTATTCAATTACACAGATTCCAAAGGCCCTCGAATCTTTTGAATTTAAGGAGATGCTTATGTCAGATATCAGGCAGTCCAATGATTTTAAACTGTCTTTCACGGGCACTGACGTCATGGTTGATACGTTTAACCGCACCTCGGACTCGGATATGAAGAAATTTGTGGCCTTGACGGATCTAACGATCATCATCTTCTTATTGCTTCTTCTCAGGCGGATTTCCGGGGTTGTTTATCCCTTGGTTATTGTTACAAATGCCACGATATGCACTATCGGCTTGATGGCTCTATCCCAAACCCCCATATCCGATATGACCATGGTGGTCCCAAGTTTTATCTTGGCTGTGGGGGTTGCCGATGCCATTCATATTCTCGCCATTTTCTACAAACAGTTCGACCAAGGGAGCGAAAAAGAAGACGCCATCTGTTATGCCATGGGCCACTAAGGCTTAGCCGTTTTTATGACCAGTGTCACCACGGCAGCCGGACTGTTGTCCTTCTCATTTGCGGAAACGGGAATCGTTATCCTTCTGGCTCTGCTGGCCGATTTATTACTGGCCCCCGCCCTGATAACGGTGGCCACAAAAAACCGGCAAATACCGGAAACGGAGAACGACCCCTCCTCCGAACCTGTTTTCAGTGTCCGTTAGGGCTACGGAAAAAATAATTTACCCGAAACCTTTGGAGTGCTTTTGGACGAAATAAAAAAAGACAAAAAAAGGGTCTGTCGGGCGTTGGGTTACAGCAGGGCGCAGAGTGATCGGTTTATAAATGGCTGTGGCGTGATACCGGTCCACCCAGAAAGCCCCTTTTCTTTTTTACGTTGATTGAATTCCTGATGACACTAACTAAAGGAGAATGCACCGTTTCAAACCTTAAAACGTCAATTTAGGGTGTAAAATTGACGGCCCATTTGACGGATCCGGGTGAAATGGTATTTGCTATATCGGCTGGCATCAGATACGTTATAAAATATGATAACGCAAAAAAAGGAGCTTCACCATGGGAGACAAGGGCGGAAAGAAGGATAAGGAAAAAGGCCAGAAACAGGATGATGCAAAACAGAAGCAAAAAGACAAGATCAAGAAGGACAAACAACCCAAAAGCAAACCTGATACAACCACAAATCGTTAAGGCACTCATGATTCCATGGGAATTGATCGATAGTCCTGATCCCCACGGGAAGTGGTTTGATGAACCACCCCCCTGCCCGTTTAATGGTGTAGCCGAGTTTTTTAATCATAAACCCACAAAACACGGGCCGGGCGGCGAATCACGAAAGCGGCGAGAGAAGCAAGTCCGCAAACAGCCGATTGTTAGCCGTTCAAATATGAATGCCCAAATTCTGTTGCAACTTCGCGGAGACGACGATCAGTAGTCCATAGAACGACATTACCAAGAATTGCGGAGGCCAATAAATAAATATCTACATATCCAAGGCCGCGGCCCATAAGTGAATTCTCTTCAATAAAATAAAGGATTTCGTCTGGCTCAAGAATTGGTGTTAAAGGTAACGCTTGTAACAGTATTAAAATTTCTGCACGATTAGACAAGTTGCCGCACGCTAATTCTCCTACAATAAAAGGATGACTTGCAATCGATCCAGTATTCAAATGTTCAACAAGGTCATTATCAATTTCCCTGAAATGGTGGATCCAAACACTTGTATCTACAAGAATCATCTCAACACGCTGACTTTCTGCGTCTTGGTATATCAATTTTTTTCTCAGTTCCGCCTAATTCAGCTAAGCGCCGACTGCTCTCCAGACTAATCAAAGTCTCAAGCCCCTTTCGAACCAAGGCTGTTTTTTCCATAATTCCGGTTAGTTTTGATGCCTTTTCAATAAGGTCATCTTCGATGTTTAAAGTTGTTCGCATATACGCTCTCCTATTCAATCATATGGCTAAAACGTACATATCAGTATGTATCAAAAATAGAACAAATGCAAGGTTTTTTGAATATCAAGCATTTATTCACTATTCAAGATGTGACCACATTTCCCTGCACGAACTATTTCTCCCCATATCAACCATTGAGAAAGCATTTTTGCCTTATTTGTGATTTATTTAAGAAATGATGAGAACCGACCCTGCCATATATGCCCCCGCCACCCTTCACGAAAATTTACCCTCCGTGTTATCGCTTGTGAGCTTCACCAACAGCAAGATTCAATCCGTCTTTTGTATCCGGAACTGGGTGTGGCTATTCACCAGACCGGGCATGACAAGTTTGCCCGCAGCATCAATGTTTCGGGTCGCGATGTACCGATCCTTCAAAGTGATATCTCTTTGATTCAATTGGTTCCCGTGGCCCGACCCCATTTGGCATGCATTTGGATGTAGACGTATTGGAACCTATGGATAAGATAGGTATTAAGCTCCCCTCTTGAATTTTAGTTGGGGCTGTTTTAAGCTGATTTTTTGCAATATATTGACAAAATATATATATTTGGTATATTTATTATACCATGAAATTTGAATACAACCCGGAAAAGTCCAAAACGAATAAGCATAAACATGGGATAGATTTCATGGAAGCCCAAGCGCTTTGGGATGACCCGGATCTTCTTGAAATCCCAGCCAAGACGACCGATGAACAACGATTTCTTGTTATTGGGAAAATCGAAGAAAAACACTGGGCGGGGATCATCACGTATCGGGTGGGAAATACAAGAATAATCTCGGTTCGCCGGGCAAGAATTGAGGAAATCGCCATTTATGAAAGCTAAAGATTTGGATAAAATGTTTGACAATGGGCAGGACGTCCTTGATCAGGTGGATCTATCAAAAGCTACCCGCCCCAACCAGAAGCAAAAACGAGTCAATGTAGACTTCCCGATCTGGATGATTCAGGCCTTGGACAAAGAATCCAAGCGAATTGGTGTGCCCAGACAGGCTATTATCAAAATGTGGCTGTCAGAACGAATCCAACACCCTTAGCGTAGGCGTGGCATTTCTTAAAGAAACCAGATCATCCCCATGGATATTCGTTGCCAGCAACCGTTAGTTAAACCTGGTCGTCATAAGGTTCTTGAGTCTCCCGAAGTTGATATGCTCCGGCTTCGGCCTCTACTATATTTCTTCTTAATGCCTGACCAGGTCATATGCTTGCGAGGCAACGACGAAATATTTCCACCAACATCCACTGAACGCCTAAGCCCTAAAAACCCATGATATTTTATACGACCGATTATCTTGCCATCATCCTTTAATTGGTGCTCTCCCCAGCCTAAAAAAGCTTTGAAGCGCGATGGTTGATAAATAGAAGATGTGAGGATAATGTCCTTATTCGTATTGATTACCTCGAAACCGTGCTTGCGCTCAGTCACTCTCACAAAATATTCTTCTGTATCATTAATAATGACTTTGCCAGCCCTACAATATTTGTCTGTCATGAACGAAGTTATCTTCATATTGAGAACGATAAGCTCACCTGAGGGGCGGCAAACAGTGACAAAGCCAGATGAACGAAAGTGATTGTCAACGCCACAACGGTCAATTTACGCCACTGTAGTCCGGTCAGGTGGAGCGCTTTGTTCTCATCATCTCATCAATTGATCAGAATCACCGAACCCTGCCAGACCGAAATCCGTGGATAAAAACTCATCCTTATTGCCCTAACTCTTCTCTCTTTGTCCAGATTTATAAAATCTGGCCTCCCGGGAGGATCACCCAAAGAAAGGTTTTTCGTTAGGTCTATCTTTTTGTTTTTTCATTATTTATCCAGTGAGTTGATAAAACACCCACCTCCACCTCCGCCGCCACTGCCACCGCCATTATCCAACGAGTTCCCATTTATTATGTCTGAGGCAATGGCGGCACGTGTTTTAAATAAATCGGTGGGTACCCGGCTGAAGCGGGTTCGGGATAAAATAAATTGATTGGCTCGTACATCGGCTTTGTTGGCCACATCGATTTGCGGCCCCCCCTGGTTCAAAAGCCATAGATATTCATAGTCTTCCATGCCTTCGCGCAACAACTCCCACCGGATCGACGGAACCAGTCGGTTGCTTTCATTTGAGCACGAGTCAGATGCGATAGAGGTATCTTTTGGGGGATACATCATAAACCCATCGCCATTACCGTTGTTAATCCAGGGATTGGTCCAGGGGTTGGGGCTCCAGTCCGTGGTGGAATAGTAGAAAAGGCCATCGACCCTTTCGAGCCAGGCCAGCCACGGGGTAATCCGTGCATCGAGCCCCGTGCGGTCCATAACCGTGGGATTGGGTAGTGGCGGCCTGTCACCGTACAGGAAGTACCACCAAACATCTTCGTCATGATTGAGTTGTCGTTCATGGGCTCTTTCTAACTGATAGTTACTGATGGTCGGCATCCAGATGTCAATCTTGGCATCCGAGTACGTGGAATTGTCATAAATATCCGGTTCCACCTGCTCGCTGACCATAATCCTCACGTTGGGGGCTGCCTGCTTGGTTTTCTGGGCCAGATATGCGACGATATCGTAGTCGTCAAATGTCTGGGGCTCGTTGACAATGTGGTAATAGCCTTTATCAGCAAAATCGGAAGTGTCGCCAAGATAATCACTGATAGCCGTCCAGTACTGGAACCATACAGTATTGTATGCAGCATTGCCGGGAGGCTCGGTTCCCCGGCTTTCCCCGCAGAATGATGAGGGCCTGCTGCCGGAAGGCACATTGCTGCTGGGGCCTGTAATCAGGAAGCTGGGAAATCCGGTGCCGTTTTCAAGTTCACTGCCGCTGAGATATTTGGACGCCAGCGTATGAAAATCCCAATCGCCCCAGGCATCGGCGTCCAGGGTTCCAGCACAGTCATAATCGACGCCACCCGGATAATTCAAACCGGCAGGCCATCCAACCCCTTTCGGTGTGAGGCGATGGTCGGCAAAATCCTCATAAAGGGCATCCACCAGAGTCCAGTAGCATGATTGTGGGGTTCCGCCGATGGTACCTTTGTAGGATTCAACCACACTGTTCCAATCAAATCCCCACTCTCCGGCCAGGTGAATTTGTGAAGGCAGATTGAAATTCCAGACTTCCAGTTCCACCGGAACCACAGCCGAACCGATGGAGACGTTGGCCGTGTAAACGCCGGCGGTAGTTCCCGCTGGGATCCTGACCGTAAACCACAGGGGCTGGTTTGTATCGGCCACAAAGGGGATGATGCCTCCCATGGATACGGGATAAAGCGGATCAGGCCAGTCACCGAGGCGTCCGAAATGATCGCTTATCTGGGTCAAGGTGACGTAGTCCACACGGTGCAGTTTGACATTGGAAGCCGGAATCGTTTCATCGCCACAGGCAAAGTCGGAAATGTTGACCGCAAGGTTTTGCGTGGTCTCAGAGCGGACCACCAGTTGAAAAGGCTCAAATTCATTGCCTGCTCCATAGATGCGCAGGGCAGTTGTAGAAACGGGTGTTTGGTTGGTTTTAAAGATTTTTTCAACCACTGGTGCAGTCCACACTGCCAGGCCCTGAGCACTTGCTCCAGTGATCTTATGGAGGTATCCCCCGGCTTCGGGTGTTCCTGAAGATCCGGTCAGTGTCGCTGCCCCCAGAGTCGTTAATTCAGGCTGCGGATGCCCTTCGTGTTCCAGGACGTCGAAATAAATGTAGTATTTCGTTGTGCTCCCATCGACGTTCCACTTAATGGCGCCACCACCGTTTTGATCCACAAGCTGCAGATTGTCCAGCCACATGGTCAGACGGTCGCCATCATCCCATAACCCGCTGTTTCCGCTGACCGTCTCATTATCACGGGTATGAAATTCCATGCGTGTAATGTCGTCAAAATCTGGTGTTGTGCAGGTGTAACAAGGATTGAGCGACACACTGACATAATTCCATGTATCGAGGGAAAGGGGTGGGCCTCCCTGGGTTATATTCGCAGACGAACAGCCATTGGTATTGTAAAGTTTGAAATCATAGAGATCCGGGGACTGATCCAGAGCACTGGCATTGACTTGCGGCCAGACATCATAAATAAAAACCTCATAATTACGCCAGTCCGTGATGCCGCCGGCGTTAATTCTGAATTCAATGCCGGGATACCCGTAGCCACCTGCATTGTTCTCAATGGTTGCTTTTAGCGAACCCGTCCCTTGCGAAAAACGGGACGTGTCAGACTCAAGACTGCCATCATTGGCCGTCCAGTAACAATCTTCCGTTGCTGAATAGTTGATTGTCGGATTATCGGCATCGTCGAGCATCACGCTGTAACTTTCTTCATAGGGCACAGAGGTACCGGGGACCATGCCGTTATAGGAAACCACCCTGATGGAACGCAGGTCCAGAAGAGCGCCATTCAACCCCAGTTGGCTGAATGCATCGCTGAAATCGATGGAGACCTGGCCGACTCCGCTCCCACTGACAGTGACAGGAACCCGATAGGGCCAATCACCATTCCACCATTGGTCGTCTTCATCTGCAAAGGTACTGGTTGTAAAACATGGGCATATAAACAGAACAAATACCACCAGAGTAGCAAAAACATTATTACTGACGTTTTTCATGCCAAATCCTTAATTTTTGAAGTCAGGTAAATAATCAAGCAATCGTCTTTAAACTCTTCCCCGATTCAGAATTAGGGCAGTAACTTGTTTTTTGTCAAGCTTAATAGACTCAAGAGTCTAAAAAAAAAATATTCCAGATGATTTCAAGCCACGCCAGGGCACGTATTGTGACCACCGAAGAAGATTACTCTGATTGACGAAATACACTGTACAGGACAATTTTAAACTGAGTTCAATGTATTATTTTCATGTCCCCTATTTTTATCAAAAGTTGAGCAGGTGGCACAAGGTTTCATAAAATGGCTCGTCCATGATAAATGATGAGAACCGACCCTGCCATATATGCCCCCGCCACCCTTCACGAAAATTTACCCTCCGTGTTATCGCCTGTGAGCTTCACCAACAGCAAGATTCAATCCGTCTTTTGTTTCAGGGATAAGGATGAGATGGACTTGGTTTGGCATCAGGCAGTAAGCCCATACCGAAACAGCATAGTTAATGCACCATTCAGACATCATTTCAAGATAGACTTAGTAATCTTCATCATTTAAAAATGTCTGCTGACGTCCCTCTCTGTGTGATATGATGGGGGATTCCAGAAGCCACCGCCCTTGCTATTCGTGCCATAGAATTTTAAAAATCAAATTCTTTCGGGATTGACAATACTTATCATGGATGTCCCGCGAATTCCCGAATTCCAGTAAGAAGGATAAAACGGTTGATAAAAAACAACGGTTAACGAAGGTACGCTCCCGCCCGGTCCGTGTGAAATGCCCTTGTTAGACAGAAAATAACCATTTAAGTGCTTCATCTCTTGATCTAAAGGCAAAAATTGTCGCATCCCAATTTGGTTCGACGTATACCTGAAACATCCTATTCATTCCAAAAAGTAAGTCTTTTGGAACAACGGCTGCAAATCGTGCCGCTCCAATTGCTGCGCGCCTTTCCTCACATACTATCGAAATCTGCTTGAGATCATTTACAGTTAAATGCCCGATTTCTATTTCCGTTTCATCGGAAAGTACTAATGATCCAGGGCTCCACTCTTTATGTGCTATTAGAAAGTCAAGGTATGCCGCGCTTTCTTCTACGTTAGATTTACCGATCAACTTAACATCAAAGTAACCATCGATAAATGTCACCGTGTATTCCATGGCTGTGCTCCTGTCTAACGAGTCTGTAGAAAAACCCCTTTTTAAAATGGACTTCATTTCTCCCCGGTTCGGATCGGCAAAGTCAATTTCAATCATCCCGCGGAGAGGTTATTGTTTCATTGATAAAAATTGAATGACTATGATTCCTTAGCATATCTTTTTGACCCTTGTATTCGTTTTTTCCTTTGGGTTTCATTTTTTATGCTCCGATTGTTCCGAATTTTGCAATTTTTCCGATGTTGTAGACCATGCAGTAGAGTTTCCATTGAATGTCCACCTTCTTTTTGCCCCGGAGGGTGAACCGATCCAGGCCCATGGCATTGCGGATGTTTGCGAAAACCGGCTCAACAGTTCCCATTCTTCTGCTGTAGATGTGCCGCCCCATATCTGGGGGAGCGCGGTCACATCTTGATCAGTGATTTAACGGAATTATACCCCTTTTTAAATGCCTTATCAGATTTTATCATTTCGTTGCAGTTACTCACGCACCGGCTTACGGCAGAGTAACCCAAGCCAAAATATACAGCGATTTCTTTATTGGTGAAGGCTCCGGTTTTCCATAACAGATAGATCATAATATCACGGTTTCGTTTAGCCACCTGGGTGATTCTGCGTCCAGCCCTAAAAACCTCAGGGTCGCACCCAAGTAAAGAAGACGCTCTTTCAAAGAGAAACTCAATATCATAATAATCGTCCTTTTCTTTTTTTTGCTGAGGGATCTCTTCGTTCGGATTTTCAGGCATGTATTTCTTTTTTATATATGCTGCGAACGTTTTTGTCCCGGCAACAAGGCCCATATGAATATCTTCCGACATCTTCTTCTCTTCACCGGAGTAGCCCTGAACCTTTTTACGATAAGCCATATGCCTGTTTTCGCCGCTCACCTGCGAAAATATC
>Ga0180007_10000777_pt1 | contig 49178 bp, 37 predicted proteins | sample MM_PC_MetaG_FD_121122 | JGI IMG/M metagenome (GOLD analysis project Ga0180007, IMG submission 121122) | Groundwater microbial communities from the Aspo Hard Rock Laboratory (HRL) deep subsurface site, Sweden - MM_PC_MetaG | ecosystem: Environmental > Aquatic > Deep subsurface > Groundwater... | reverse complement strand
GAGGAATCCTCCCTCTACTCGTTCCCAGGCTCCAGCCTGGGAATGCCTATCCTGAGGCTCTTGCCTCCAATTGCATGGGGTATACACTCCCAGGCCGGAGCCTGGGAGCGAGGAGGGTGGGGCAAGAGCCTGGGAGCGAGGAGGGTGGGGCAAGAGCCTGGGAGCGAGGAGGGTGGGGCAAGAGCCTGGGAGCGAGGAGGGTGGAGCAAGAGCCTGGGAAAGATGACCAATCTAATGAAATACCATTCAACTCATAATTTTTTTCTAACACAAGATCATTAAATACTATTCCAAGACCTCAAGCTAAACGGCAAAATTTTATCCTAAAAAAATTGGTAATGAACGGCAGGAAATTAATTTATAATGTTAACGCTCAAAGATGGGGGATTTTGAAAATGAAAAAGATCAAATCGCTAATCATGCTGATCCTTGTGATCGGACTGACCGCGGGTACGGCTCTGGCCGATATGCCCAAGTATGTGTTTTTCTTTTTGGGTGACGGCATGTCCAGCACCCAGATTCAGGCCACAGAAGCCTATTTAACGACCCTGAATGGTGGGTCGGCTATTCTGGCCACAGATCTTCAGAAAGACGAAAACCGGTTGAACATGAGTAAAATGCCTGTTGTGGGCATGCAGACCACCTATGATGCCCATGCGCTGATGACCGATTCTGCATCTGCGGGAACAGCCTTTGCCTGCGGCATTAAAACCATGAGCGGGGTGGTGGGGATGGATGAAACCCAGAGTATAAGCTACAAAAGTATTGCCCAACTTGCCTATGAACAAGGCCGAAAAGTCGGCGTGATTTCAAGTGTCTCATTGGATCATGCCACCCCTGCATCCTATTACGCCAGTGTGCCCAACCGGGGTTTTATGAACAACATTGCAACCCAGTTGGCAGAAACCGATTACGATTTTTTTGGCGGTGGTGGCCTGGCTTCCCCCACTGCAGCATCCCGGGTTGGTGACACCAGTAACAATGTCTGGGATGTGCTGACGGAAAATGGTTACTCTGTGCTTAATGATCGTGATTCCATCATGGCATTGATGACAAACCCCAAAGACAAGGTGGTCTGCATCAACCCCTGGTTGCAGGACAGCAGCGCCATGCCTTATGCCATTGATCGCCCGAACACCAACCTTTCTTTGAAAGAAATAACCGATGTGGCTATTTCATGCCTGGAAAATAACGATGATAAGCTCCTGTTTGACGGAAAACATGGTAAGAAAAGGCATTGTTCTAAATTTAGAAATAACCGGAATATCAATGGCTTTTTTCTGATGGTCGAAGGCGGAAAGATCGACTGGGCCTGTCATGCCAATGATGCTGTTGCCTCCATCGGTGATACCCTTGATTTTGATAACGCCATTGGTTCGGCCATTGAATTTTACAACAAACATCCCAGGGAAACTCTGATCGTTGTCACCGGTGACCATGAAACTGGCGGTATGACCATCGGCCATGCCACCACGGGCTATTCAGCTCATTACGATGTCCTTCTGGGTCAGATGAACAGCTACACCTATTTTGCCCAGAATCAGTGGCCCGCCCATAAGGCTGCTTATAATGAAGGATATGACTGGTCACGTCCGGATAATTTTTCCAGCAATGGCAGCATGATGGATTTATTGACCAGCGCTTTTGGTCTAACCTGGGATGAACTGAACAGTTACCAGAAAGAAAAACTTGAAGATGCCTATGACAAGTCCATGATCGGAGAAAATGACAACAGCTCCGATGAAAATAAGCTTCTCTACGGTAACTATGAACCCATTATCGTGACCATCACCCATATCATGAATGAGAATGCCAGCATTGGATGGACTTCCTATTCCCATACAGGCGTTCCTGTGCCTGTTTTTGCCATGGGTTCTGACTCGGAATTGTTTTCAGGATTTTATGACAATACGGATATTGCAAAAAAATTGGCCAAGGCCATGGATATCATTGAAAAACTCCCCGTGGAAAAATAGCATGTAATTGGAAATTATTGCGCTTTAAGATTTGCAAAACGGCATCTTGAAAAAGGATGCCGTTTTCTGTTTTTTTTCAAATAGGAATATAAATAGGAGAAACATGTCTCATTTTCGCAGGGAATTGGTTTTTTCACTGGTAATCGCTCTGGTCTGTATTGTTCTGGGTTTTGTGGACATCGGTCACATCCAGCCGGCTCCACAGGGACTGAGGCACAGGGCCTTGATTACGGGCCTGGACAACAGCAGTGTGCGTGTCAATCTGATTGTCAAGACTAACGCCCAATACCTTACCGTTAAGCTTTTGGATGGTCCTCACAAGGGACAATCACTGGACGTGGTCAATATGTTGACCGGCAAAATGGAACTGGATGAATTTTATGAAACAGGCAAGGTGATTCTGGTGGAGTACCAGGTCAAAAATGGGAAACCGGCCAACGCCATGGCCAGGGGGTATTACCGCCTCAGACTTCAATTGATTTTGATTGCATTGTTTGTGATTCTTCTTCTCGCCGTTGCTGGCGTGACGGGTTTAAAAGCAGCCTTGTCCTTCATTTTTGCTGCCATGGTTTTGTGGAAGCTGTTTTTTCCCCTTCTCTTACTGGGATATCCTCCGTTGATGACAGGTCTTGGCATTGTTGCTCTTCTCACGGCCGTTATTTGTTTTTCCGTCGGGGGACTCACGCGTCGTGGACTTTCGACCTTTTGCGGTTCCATGTTAGGGCTGCTTTTAACCTGTGGCCTTGCCGTGTTGTTCAGCCGGATGTTTCATTTGCACGGGGCGGTTCGGCCTTTTGCCGAGATGCTGCTTTATTCGGGATATTATGATCTTAATTTGCGGGATATTTTTGTGGCCAGTGTGTTTCTTTCCTGCTCCGGGGCGGTCATGGATCTGGCCATGGACATTGCAGCCACCATGGATGAGATCAAATTCCAACAGCCGGATATAGGTGTTTTCGAACACATGCGTTCCGGGCTTCGGGTGGGAAGGGCTGTTACAGGAACCATGACCACCACGCTTTTGCTGGCCTATTCAGGCAGCCATATCACCATGTTTATGGTTTTTATCGCAAAGGGACTTCCTGCAGATAATCTTTTGAACGCACCGTTTGTGGCCGCTGAAATTCTGAATATCCTTGTGGGCAGCTTCGGTGTGGTGACGGTGGCCCCGTTTACCGCAGCCGTTTCCGCCTTCCTTTTTCAGCTTAAGAAAACGAATGACATCCCGGATAAAATCGCTTCTATATAACTCTCCCTCCTCTCGTTCCCAGGCTCTTTGCCTGGGAATGCCTCCCCTGAGGCTCTTGCCTCTACGTGCATTGTCGGAGCTATGGGGTACACATTCCCAGCCGGATCCTTAGAGATATTCGGTAATATGTCCAGGTATCTTTTCCTACTTGGGCATAAATTCCTTGACAAGGATCATCTATGTATCGCAAATAATCATTACTCTTCTCGTTCCCAGGTTCATTGCCTGGGAATGCCTCCTCTGAGGCTCTTGCCTCCACGTGCATGGCAGGAGCCATGGGGTGTACACTCCCAGGCCGGAGCCTGGGAGCGAGGAGTGTGCAGTCGGAGCCTGGGAGCGAGGAGGGTGGAGCCAGTGCCCAGGAGCAAGGAGTTAACGGGACAGGATTATGAGGAAACAATGATATGGGCCGAAGTCGTTACAAAACATTTGATAGTGGAAACACTTACTTTATCACCAGCAGTGTGATCAACTGGCTACCTCTTTTTGCCATACCTCAATGTGCAGAAATCGTGGTGGATTCACTTGCTTTTATGCACCAGGATGGGCGGATGACCCTCCATGCCTGGGTGATTATGGAAACACACATCCATGTGGTGGCATCATCGCATGATATGTCTTCCCAGGTCCGAAACATGAAATCTTTTACGGCAAAGGCAGTTGTGGCCTATCTTGATAGAAACGGTCCGAGCATGTTTTTGAATCAGATGCGTTTTTACAAGAAGAAACATAAATGCGATCAGGCCTATCAAGTCTGGCAGGAAGGGTTTCACCCCGAGCAGATTCTGGATGAGGTCATGATGTCAGGTAAAATAGACTATGTGCATTACAATCCTGTGAAGCGGGGTTATGTGGATCGGCCGGAGCACTGGCGCTATTCCAGCGCCAGGGACTATGCCGGAGACCTGGGCCTGGTGCCCATCGAGAAGCTGGTGCTCTGATTGATAGTCGTCTTGCATTATCCTCTCGTTCCCAGGCTCCAGCCTGGGGATGCCTATCCTGAGGCTCTTGCCTCCACATGCATGGCAGGAGCCATGGGGTATAAATTCCCAGGCCGGAGCCTGGGAGCGAGGAGGGTGTAGCTGGAAATCGGGAGCGAGGAGTGTGTAGCCGTATCCTGTGAGCGAGGAATTCTCCCTCTCCTCGTTCCCAGGCTCCAGCCTGGGAATGCCTTCCCGGAGGCTCTTGCCTCCACGTGTATGGCTGGAGCCATGCGGTATACACTCCCAGGCCGGAGCCTGGGAGCGAGGAGGGTGTAGCTGGAAATCGGGAGCGAGGAGGGTGGGGCCAGATCCTGAGAGCGAGGAATCCTCCCTCCTCTCGTTCCCAGGCTCCAGCCTGGGAATGCCTTCCCGGAGGCTCTTGCCTCCACGTGTATGGCTGGAGCCATGGGTATACACTCCCAGGCCTGAGCCCGGGAGCGAGGAGTGTGGAACCGGGGCCTGGGATCCAGGAGCGAGCCGGGCTATTTCTCGCAGGAAAACGTTCCAGCTTGGTTATCATCCCGGTCATAAAATGATCCGGACAGGGTGCCTGCATCCGGATGGACAATCCCGATAAATGTCAGACCAAACTCAGGGATTTCAAATTCGATTTCTCCGGTTTCGTCGTTGATCACATCTCCGTAAACACTTATATCATCGCCGTTACAGGTACTCCCATAGACATGCCGGACCTTGCAGCCTGCAAAATAATTGAGAGTGATCTGCAGTCTGAGATTTCCGGAAAACCCTTTCCCTTCAAATGAACCTGAATAAATGCCGGTGTAGGGAGTGAAGCTTGCAACGTACAGGGTTTTATCGGCAAGGTCACGAAGGTAATTCCGGTATGCCTCGGGCAGGGACCAGAACGGCGAGTACCAGCCGTCGAGAACCTGGTTTGTATCTTGGCAATAGGTCATGAAGCGGTTAATTCCCGACGATGCGAAACTGTTGAGAAACAGGTTGGTCAGGCTCGGGTCTGTGTCGAATTCAGTTTCTTCCAGAGAAAAGATCCCATCGTCCTCTGTCTGTTTGGATGTGTCGGATTCAGACAGAGGACGGAAACCTTTTATGGCCCCGTTTTCAAGTGTGATGTGGATCAGTGTTTCATTAGCTTCCGGGTCACAGTCTTCGGATTCGCTGGGGCTATCAAAAAAAATGCGGTATGTTGTTCCTTGCCATACAAGGCCTTGACAGATGTCATGGGGGTAGTATTCCTGTTCCTGGCCGATCTGGGAAGCCAGGGTTTCGTTGATTGAAATGCCGTTGATGGGATTTTGGTCATTGTCCGCTCTTAAAAGAAATGAGCAGACCGGGGCTGTATCGGTGAACTCAGTAAAATCTTTGGGCGTGATTCGTGCTTTTCCCGTTGCAGAACCGATACGCATGTTTCCCACATAAAATGAAACGGATTCGTTTTCATAGTATTCATAGGCACCGGTACTGTCGGTTTGTCCTGAAAGGTCCTTGCATTCGTAAGTCAGGCCCTGGGTGGGGCCGAAGGTGAAATGGCCCTGCTTGACGGTTGTGGAATCGCTTAAGGCTGAATCTGTGCCTGAGCAGGCTGTTAAAAACAGTGCCAGAACAATCATCATGACGATAAAGCACATGGCAGAGCCATGGGGTATGCATTCCCAGGCCGGAGCCTGGGAACGAGGCGACGATGGAGAGGTGCGAACGGTTTGTTTGTTATTCCACATGATCTATTCTGTCCTATCTGTCAATCCTGTTCAAAGGGTATGGTCGGAGTCATGGTTTAAGCGCTCCCAGGCCCGAGCCCCATTTTCAGTCCGGAGCCACATTCCCAGTCCGGAGCCACATTCCCAGGCCGGAGCCACATTCCCAGGCCGGAGCCACATTCCCAGGCCGGAGCCACATTCCCAGGCCGGAGCCTGGGAACGAGGAAGGGCTGAGCGGAAAGGCTACATACGTGACGATCCGATAAAACAACCGGAATTGCTGCTATCATCCGAAGATGAACCCGAATCGGGCGTATCATCGGATGATCCTAAACCCGAGGTACTGACCCCCACGGCGTAGCTTGAAAAATGGCTGAGGGTGAAGGTGAGTGTGTCACCGGTAATGGATGCAATCGGTATTTCCTGGACCAGGTCCCAGGTGTTGCTGTCTGTGTTGTAATAGTAGAGCCCCACGGCGGTTGCGGTTTCAAGAACCCCCGAGGGCAGGTCGTTTATATTCCAGGGCAGGGTCAATTGGATGCCGTGTGTGAAGGTCAGACCCGAAGGCAAGAATTCCATGACGGGATACAGTGACACCAGATTCGAGGGCAGGGTACTGGGGTTGGTCACATATCCGATAATGAGGGTGGCATTTTCGCTGATCTCTCCGGCGGGAATGGTAAGACTGATTCCGTTAAGTGGACCTGTCACATCGTTCACCGGGAGGATCTGTTCAGTTAGCGAGGCGCCCAACACGGCCTGGGAGGTTACCACAGTCACATCCAAGACCTGTGCATCCAAGTTGACACTGAATCTGGAGGTATTTGTCCAGCTGCTTTTCAAAGATCCGATGGTTGCTTTGACTTTCCAGTAATAGTTTGTCCTGTTAAACAGTGTGTGGGCAGGATAGGAGTTGGACCACTGCGTTGCAGGGGAAGACAGTTTCCACTGGGTGACCGGAGCACCCTGGGGAATGGCGGCACGTGCAACATAGGATGTCGCGTTCATGGCGCTGCTTGCATACAGTTCGAATTCATAGGTGATATCATCCTGCTCAGTGCTTTGGGAATTCAGCACGGATAGGGTCGGGGTCAGGGAATTGACCACGCTGCCATGGGCCGGACTGTTGATGATCGGCACCGGAGGATATTCCTGGAAATAACGGAAGGAGGCAAGCATGGACCAGGGGCCGTCCGTATGGGCATCGGATGCCCGGACCCGCCAATAATAGGTCTGGCCATGGGTCAATGATTGTTTGGAGATCTCCCATGTGGTTTCGTTGCTTGTTTTTGTAAGGATGGCCACACTGTTTTCAGGATTATCGTTATTGAATAATTCGAACCTGTAGGTCAGATTGTCATGGTCCATGTCAAAGGCGTCATGGATCTTAAGAGCTATTTTTGTATTTGCCGGATCACTTGAATGAATCACCGTGCTTCCGTTTTGAGGAGTTTCTATATCCGGAGCTTCAGGGGCATCGTTTGAACGGTTTACGAAAAACCGGCTGTAGGTCCATTCGCTGACCTGGTCCGATGAATCCTGGGCCTGTGCTCTCCAGCAGTAATAGGTGTTGTCGCTGAGGGGCAGACCAGGTTCGTTTGAAGGCAGGGTCCAGGAGGTGGTGGTGCTGCTGAACGGGATTTCCCAGTCACCCGATGAAGAACCTTCATCGGCAACATCTGTCCACCCTGGATCACCTGGCAGTTCGTTGTCCACGGCTCCTTCGGCAACGGACCCGGACTGAAATACCGTACAAAGATTTGTCTCGTCACAGTTTATGAAACGCTCTTCACAACTTGTGGCAGACCCTTTTGACGTAACTTCGAAATAATAGGTCAGGATGTCGTTCGGGTCATTGTCCTGAGCGTTGGTTACGGTCAAGGTCGGGGTTTGGACGTCCACTTCGGAACCGTTGACAGGATGATACACAACCGGGGATGACGGAGTGTCGTCCTCGGTGTTGATCGTAAATGTGAGGGTCTTCCAGTCACGTTCCACGGAAACCTCGCCAAGATTGATGTCCATGGCTCGGACTTTCCAGAGGTACGTGCTGTTGTCCGTGAGGATGATGGAAGGTTTCCAGGAGGTTTCGCCCTGGGCCGGGGTACTCAATGGGTTGCCCTCATCATCCACAGCAACGTTTCCCTGGGCAATGGGCTGTTCCCCGGTGGATACGAGCAGATCCCCTTGGATACCGTTCTCAAAACTGTAAATACGGAAGTCATAAACCAGGGTGTCATGATCCTGATCCGTGGCATTGCTCAGGCAGAACCAGGGGGTCAGGGTTCGGATGACGGTATTGTCTGGCGGGTAGATCACGCCCGGAAGGGTGGGGGCATCATTGGCCAGGTTGACAAAGAACGCGGCGGTTTGTGACCAGAGGATTTCGTTGGAAAGAGAAAGACCGTCTGTGGCAGATGCCCGGAAGTAATAGATTGTTTCATCATCCAGGCTATGGCCGGAGATAAGAAAATCTTCGGCACTGATATTCCAGGATGTGATGGAGGTCCCCTGGGTGATACCCGATCTTTCAGCCAGAATAGAGGTCATGGATGAATTGGCGGCCAGCTGGAAATGGTAGGTCAGGGTCTGGCCGTCACCATCGGATGCATTGTTGACCGATAGAGTGGGGGTCAGGGTGTTGACCTCGCCGTTGTCTGACGAATAAATCCCGCCGGTATATCTGGGAGCATTGATGGATGGGGCAGTGGGAATGTGGTTGCCATAGGTGACCGGAACCGACACTGGGGCTGTTTTTGTGCTTCCTGATGTGTCTGTGACCGACAGTTCGAATTCAAGGGTCAGGTTATCACCGTATTCCAGACTCGGTGCTCTGTAACGGGGAGCAAGGGCCACCTCATTATCCAAACGTTCGGCATGATTTGCAGGTGTCTCATTCAATTGGGTCCAGACAATGGAAGAAAATTCCGTGGCAGCAGGCCCGTCAGGATCAGAGCTTCCTGTAGCGTCCAATGTGAACTCGTTGCCTTCAATTACAGTTCCGGGTGAAACAATGACAAGCTCAGGTTCCCGGTTCATATTGTTGACGGTGATGGTTAAGGTATCGGAGTCTGTGTTCCCACTTGAATCGGTCACGGTCAGGATGAATTCAAGCTGGGCTCCGCCAAATCCCACTTCGGGAATTTGGATAACCCGGTCTGGCCGGGTGGTGTCATCGTTGGAAACGGTCAGTGATAGAGACCCTGAATAGGCCCAAACATAGGAGACGATATCCCCCTCAGGGTCCGTGGACCCCGAACCCACCAATGTCACGGGAACGGTGGAACCGTGGACTTCATCGACATTGTTCGGACTAGCCTGGGCTTGCGCCGTGGGGGGGCTGGTCAGAGAGACAATCATTGTATCGGTGGTTACAGCTCCGCTCAGGTCTGTGACACTGATCCGGAATTCAAGGGAGCTGTCCGAGCTGCTCACCTCGGCCAGGGAAAAGGATGGGGTGGCTGTATTGGAACTGGAGAGGGTTACAGGGTTTCCGCTGACCTGTGCCCAGGCGATGGTGATGGTATCTCCCCCATCAGGATCATGTGCAGAGCCCTGAAGAGTGATGGTGTCTGGGGACGTGTCACGATCAAGATACAGGTCCGGCCCTGCATTGGCTAAAGGCACTTGGTTGACGAAATTCACGGTGACCGTCACCGGGTCGGACGTGTTGCTGTTGCTGTGCAGATCCGTGACCGTGAGTTGAAAGGTGAGGATGGCCCCGCCATACCCCACATTGGGTGCGGTGAAACTCCGGGTGGCTGCATCGCCTGCACCCGAAAGTGTCACGATGGGGCCTTCAGTCTGGGCCCATGAATATTCAAGAGCGTCTCCCAGGGTGTCCATTGCAGATCCAATCAACTGGACTTGAGTCGAACTTCCTTCATCAAGGGCTGTGGGATTGGCAGATGCTGTGATGGTGAGGGTGTTGACCTGTGGGGCAACATAAGGATTGAGAATCACGCTGCCGTCTGCCATGATTCTGATCAGGGCATTGGGTTCTGCACCACCACTTAACCCCGCCATATTTGTTATTGCATCATAAGCAAACAGATGCAGATCCACATACCCTACGGTGTCAAGAACACCAAGATTGGCTTCTGATTTATTGTTAGATCCATTGATGTTAATATCACCAAACGTTCCGGGAGCGTTTGAGTTGCTGTTTAATCTCATATCATATGAATTTTGGTTACTTGAAGTGATCACATCATATTGTTCACCGTTGTTTGTTTTCCTATACTCAGTTGAAGTCATCAAAACACCATTCATAAAATTACTGATCGAAGGAATTTGAACTGGAGGGGATAGTGTATCGGTTATGCCCACATAGATTTTATAAAGGGTAGAGATTCCACCCCAGGCACCAGCACTCAAATCACTCCAGCCTTCAACATTATCACCAAACTTATCCAGGCTGATCATCCCCGACGGGGCGAGTTCAAAATTGGTAGCCGTGATTGTTAGAATATCGGCAGCAACACCAAGATCAATACCAATCTCCAGATCATTTTCATTGTAAACACTTAGAATAAGATGGCCATTTTCAAAATAAGCAAACGACGAAACCGGCATAAACCCCGTCATCAGGACCAGTAACAGGCAAACGATTAAATATTTTCCAGATCTCATATAACCCTCTTTATTATTTAAGAATTTCTTCGAATTTTTCAATGCGGCCGATGATGCCCTGGCTGAAATTGATTTTGATGTAACCGGTGAATTTTTTCTCCCGTGAGACGTTCAGGTATTCAAGAAGCCGTTCCTGTTTTTTGATATGGGAGTCCTTTTTTTTAATGCTCTGCTCCAATTTCTGCACCACGACCTGGCCATCCATAACCATCCTCCAATGTCAAAACGTATAAATTGATGCCATACATAATCGTGAATGGCAAAATTGTGTCGGACTATGATAAGGGACCGGTATGAAAACCGCCCCTTTTTGACATCATTATATTAGTGGAACCGTTTCCCTTGTTTCTTCATTAAAATCAAAAGGCCACCCCCCAAAAACCAGATGCTCCCGACAAGGGGAACGGCCGGGATCGGGATGCATTCTGCCACAAAACTGTTTTGGATATGAAAGCTCCAGGCTGAATCCGTGACATCCGAAATATAAGGTGTTTGCAAGGCATACCAGGCCAGAAAAACACTTTGGCCCGGGGCCAGATCACCCAGCCAGAACACAGGAACCTCATCGGCCTCATTCAAAAAGAGGGGATGGTCTGTGATTCGATTGTTGGCTGAGTAACTCAGGGAAAGGTTCGTGATATCTCTATTAAGGGACAAGTAGGTTTGTTCACCTGAATCATCAAACGGTGACTGGGTGAAGACTTCCAGGGAATGAACCCCTTGGGATTCGTCATTCATTGTGATCTCACGTTGCCAGCTGTGGGTTTGGCTGTCGTAATCAAAGGCCCAATTGCCCGAGTAAACGAATGTCCAGGCCAGACCCACATGGCTTAAATTGTCGTCACCTATGTTGGTCACTTGAAAGGTCTGGCTGAGATACCGGTCGTTTCCTTCAATGTATTGTCGGGTGGAACCAGCCCGGTCCATGGAAAGGGAGCCTACCTCCATATAATAGGCGCAGGAATCGGAGGCCATTCGGGTAAAAGAGATCAGTGTTAAAAGAAGAATGTTGAATTTGTTCATATAAAATCTTTTTAACCTCGCGGTTTCATTGTTTGATGCAAAACCCTTTTATATGTTCAGGACGAACCGATCCAAGGGCAGATCTTTGTCATTCCACGCTTCGTTTGAGATGTATCCGAAGTATAAACAAAGTGTTGTATTTTGTTAGTGATAACGGTCGTGGTGTGAACTATATAGAATTGAATTGTTTGATCTGCGTTAACACTCCATTAAATTTTGGTTACAGCCCTGAACAGGGTCATTGTCCGAACTTCATATTTTCCCCTTTCGTTTACATTCCCCTTGTTTTTAAAGGCTGTAACATAATTCTAACCACCCATTAATAATTGCGTAATGAATGGCATGATATACATCACCACACTTTGATCCTGGGTACTGTCAGAATGTAATCGACCGTGCGGAGCTGTATTTTGGGATCAGAAAATACCAATTTTTACAACACCATTGGGAACAAACGACACATTCATATGATTTATCTTTCGACCTTACTGATGTCATTGTTCATCACCCTTTCTTTGATTCCTTTGTTCAAGAGTATGGCTATTGGAATGAATGCTGTGGATCTTCCCAATGAACGAAAGGTTCATCAGGTCCCTGTTCCTAAAATCGGCGGCCTTGCCATGGCCTTGGGAATACTTTTCCCGTCATTGATCTGGCTCCCGTCCGGTCAGGGCGTGATAGCGATTCTTGCCGGTTCGGCGGTGATCGTTGTTTTTGGTTTTTTAGATGATGTGAAAGACCTGGGGTATGGCGTTAAATTTCTGGGACAAGTCATGGCGGCTTTGGTGGTTATGGGACTGGGGGGAATCAGTATCTCCTCGGTGGGTAACCTGTTGCCTGCAGGAACAATAATCCCAAGGTTTGTCTCACTTCCTCTGACCCTTGTGGCCATCGTTGGTGTAACCAATGCCGTCAATCTGTCGGACGGCCTGGATGGCCTGGCCGGTGGAATCATTATTTTATGTTTCCTCTGTCTTTCCTATCTGGCCTACAGCCTGGGTATGATGTCCATCTGCGTGTTATCCCTGGCCGTGATCGGAGCGGTTTTTGGTTTTTTGCGTTTTAACACGCATCCGGCCAGTATTTTTATGGGAGACACGGGAAGCCAGCTTCTGGGATTTCTGGCCATCACCCTTTCCATTTATATAAGCCAAAACAATGATCCCATCAGTCCTTTGTTTCCCATGATTCTTCTCGGCTTTCCCATTCTGGATACCCTGACGGTCATGACAGGTCGTATTATTAAAGGACAATCGCCCTTCAAGGCCGACAAATCCCACTTCCATCACAGGCTTATGGATCTTGGGCTTTACCATTCTGAAGCGGTGTTTGTGGTGTATCTTCTTCAGTCAGCTCTGGTGAGTCTGGCTTATATGTTCCGGTTTTATTCGGAATGGCATCTTTTGATCACATATCTTCTTTTTGCAGCAACTGTCATCTCAGCGTTTCATGCTGCCGGAAAATACGGCTGGCAGTATCAACGCAGCAGTCTTGTTGACCTTGTGATTAAAGGGAAATTTAAAGAATATCGAGATAAGCAGATCTTGATCAAAGTGTCATTTTATGCCTTAAAATATTTTTTTCTGGCCATAATCATCCTAACATCTTTGATTCCGGTAGACTTACCTCTGTATATGGGTTTTGGAGTTCCCTTGATCGCTTTGTTGCTTTTCATACTAAGGCAGGGCAGGCCCGGGAAACAACTCCGCTTAAGGTACTGCTTTTATCTTATTACCCCCTTTTTAATGTATTTTTCAGAAGACAGCCTGGTTGCCTGGGATCACCACGTTCTGTCCACCTGTTACGATGTGTCATTCGGTATTCTAACCCTTTTCATGCTTATGACTCTGAAATTTACCCGTCGGAAAAAGGGTTTTAAACCGACACCCCATGATTATCTGATATTGTTTATCACGGTGTGCCTTCCTTTGCTGATCAAGTTTCAGATTATCGGGTTTGATTTTATGAAAATCACGATCAAAATCATGGTCTTTTTATTTGGTTATGAAGTTCTTGCCGGTGAGTTGAGAGAGAATACGTCGTTTTTGTCCCTGATGAATTATACGATCATCGGTTTACTTTTTACGAAATTTATCATGGGGGATATTTGGCATGTTATTTCCTTTTAAATATGGGAGTACACAATGAAACCTAAAAAAATAGTCACATGGATTGTCATGGTCAGCGCAATAACATCATGCCTTTTTTCATGCAGCGGACCTGATGAAAAAAAAGTGAAATTTCTGAATAAAGGTAAAGCCCTTTATGAAAAACAAAATTATACCATGGCAAAACTTGAGTTTAAAAACGCCATACAAATCGACGTCAATTACGTCGATGCCTATTACTACCTGGGGCTCTGTGAGTTGGGTGATAAAGACTATCAAAAAGCATATGCACATCTATTCAAAGCGGAAACACTGGCACCGGATAACATTGAGGTTAAAATCGAACTGGGTAAGCTGTATATGGCAGCGCGGCAGTCGGATAAGGTCAAGGCGAAAGTTGAAGAGATTCTTGCAAAAGATGCAGCCAACAGACAGGGTTTACTTCTGAAATCATCGGTTTATCTCCAGGCGGGAAAACTCGATGAGGCTGAAACGCTTCTTAATGAATTAAAAGATGGGGATGCGCATGAACCTGAGCTGTATATGATGTTATCCTCTTTATACACCAAACAAGCCCACAGTGATAAATCTGAGGCCATTCTGCTTGAAGGCGAAAAAAAAAATCCGGACAATAAGTCGCTTAAAATTGCATTGGCTCTTTATTACAGCCAGAACAAGAATGATGAAAAGCTTTCTGTCATCCTCAAAGAGTTTATGGAACAAGAGCCCGAAAAGGATGAACATAAATACGCTCTTGCCGATGTTTATTTTCGTACGAATCAAAAAGAAAAGGCCATTGCCTTACTTTATACCACCCTTATTGCCAAAGACGAACACGAGGTAAGGAGTAAAAATTATGTACGCCTGGCAGAATACTTTTTCCGGTTGAATGAAAAGGAGTTGGCTGAAAAAACACTCCAGGATGGCATGAATCGGTTTGATAAAGATGTGGATCTTCTTCTTGCACTGAGCAATTTTTATTATAACGATAACAAAGCTGATGAAGGCTTCAATCTGCTTGAGAAGGGTCTTTCTTATACAGACGATAATGAAGATCCGGTTTTGATCAGAGTCAAAAACAAACTGGCTGAAATTCATATACTGAAAAATGAGAAAGAAAAAGCTTCAGGTTATATTGACGATGTTTTGAGTGTCAGTCCGAAAAATATCGATGCCTTGTATATGCACGGGCTTCTATTAATGAATGACGGAAAGTATTTTGACGCCATTACGGCTCTTAGGACCGTGATTGCTGAAAATCCCAAATCCGTCAACGCATACCTTAATCTTACCAAATCATATGTGATGAACAATCAGCCTGAACTTGCTTACGACACGTTAAAGCGGGGGGTGAATAGCAACCCGGATTCCAAAGATCTCAGAATGGTTCTCATCCGGTATCATATGAAAAATAAAGATTTATCCGGTGCTGAAAAAGAGTTTACCGCACTTACGGAACATCATCCCAAGGACCTTGGGACCTTTGCCAACTTTGGCGATTTATATCTGGCTGAAAAGAAATATGACCAGGCCCATGAACACTATGATGTTATAAAGAAAATCGCACCTGACCATTATCTGGCTTATGTAAAAATTGCGAATCTTTATGAAACCCAAGGGCAGACGGAAAAAGCATTTCAGGAGTTAAAAAAAGCGGATGACCTTAGTCCTGATAACCCAAATGTGATCTTACCCATGGTCAAGCTCATGGCTGAACAAAAACGCTATCCTGAGGCAAAGGCCTTGTGTCAGGATCAGATTGACAAAAAAAAGGATGAACCACTTTATTATAATATCCTTGGCCGTCTGCTTTTTTCAGAAAAGAAGTATGATCCTTCTGAAAAGGCATTTTTAAAAGCCACAGAGTTAAAACCGGAATGGAAAGATCCCTATCTTAATCTGGCCAAACTCTATATCACTCAGAAAAAACAGAAAACAGCCCTAAAAATCTTTGAGGCCATATCTGCTAAAAATCCTGACTCCATGTCAGCAGCCATGATACTTGCCATTCTTTATGAAAATGAGAAACAGTACCAAAAGTCCATTGATGTCTATAAACGCATCGTGAAGAAAATGCCGGGGAATCTTGATGCGGCTAATAATCTGGCTTTTCTTTTGGGAGAGTATCCTCAAAACGATGCGGATATCAGGGAAGCCATCACCTACGCCCAGAATGTCGTTGATAAACGACCGGATGATCTTGCGGCGCTGGATACTCTGGCCTGGCTTTATTACAGGATGGGTGACATGACGAAAGCATCCGCACTGATCAACCAGGTCTTGGTTGAAAAACCGGACAACCCGGTGATTAATTATCATGCAGGAATGGTGTACCTGAAGCAGGATAGGGTGGATGAGGCCAAGAGTGCCCTGGAAAAGGCCGTGAACAACGGTAAGGATTACCACGGATATCCGGACGCCAAGGCAGCGTTGGATAAACTCAAGGCGGGATTGAACAGTTAATGCTTTTCTTATACGGATTTTAAAGATGATGAAAAAACTGCTGCCATTACTTCTTGCTTTGATGGTTATTTCCTGCGCATCGGACGGGCCAAAATCTCTCTCTGTCTTTCGGAATACCGTTTCCGCCAAACAGAGTTACCGGATCGGTTACGGTGATGTGTTGTATATCTCTGTGTGGAAGGAGGAGGCCTTGACACGGCAGACCGCAGTTCTTCCTGACGGAAACATTACGTTTCCTTTGATCGGAGATGTGAAGGCCCATGGTAAAACGGTCAGAGAGCTTAAAAAAACGATCGAAAAACGGCTGGCCAAATATATGGCGGGCGTGGCCCTTTCGGTGGAAGTGCTCAAGCCCAACAGCATGATGATCTATATTATCGGGAAAGTGAACAGCCCCGGAAATTTTCTGATCAATGAAAAGATTAGCGTCATGCAGGCACTGACATTGGCAAGGGGCCTGAATTCCTTTGCGGACAAAAACAAGATCCGTATTTTTAGAAACGTGGACGGGAAAGATCATATGTTCATGTTTAATTATGATGATATTTCCAAAGGGAAAAACCTTGAACAGAATATTGTAGTTGAACGGGGTGATCTGATAGTCGTTCAATAAAGATGGCGTCGTAAAAAGATCCATATGCGGCGTTATAGTGTTTGGCCGGACGTTCGACATACGTTCGTGTATGCCTTCACGCCCGGCCAAACACTATGCCTTGCCTATGGACCTTTTTCCATACCCATTCGTCGGCTTTTTACGAGCTCATCCATAAATTGATCCTTGCAGCCCATGTCAGTTTGTAGGGGCACGGCGCGCCGTGCCCTAATACCAGCGATTTCAAAACCATGCTGCCATCCGCAACAAAGGGGTATATGTGAGTCACACACCATTTGATCCCAACGATATCATACCGATTTTAAAAAGAAGGAAAACGGCCTTGCTGATTCCTTTTTTAATCACCATGACAATAAGCATTTCATTGGCGTTTCTCCTGCCCTCTTATTACAGATCTTCAGCCACCATTCTCATTGAAGAACAGGAAATACCCCAGAATCTTGTCATGGCCACCGTGACAAGTTTTGCTGAACAACGGCTTGAAATGATCAAGCAACGGATCATGAGCTACGCCAATCTTTTGGATCTCATCAGTCAACACGCGTTGTACCTTGACCTGAAAGACAAATGGACAACAGAACAGATTATCGAAAAAATGCGTGAGGATATTCAGATCAACACCATCAGCGCTGAAGTCATGGATCGACGTACCGGCCGGCCCACCGTTGCGACTATTGCCTTTACGCTGTCTTATGAAGGGAAAGATCCCAAGAAAGTCCATTCCGTCACCAGCGCATTAACATCCCTGTTTCTCGAGGAAAACCTCAAAGTACGAACCCGTCAGACCAAAGAGACCACACAGTTTTTTGAAGATGAAATGAACAAGGTAAAAGGGGACTTGGATGTTCTGAATCTCAAGCTTTCATCGTTTAAAGAAAAGCATTTACTCAAATTACCCGAATTCATGACCATCAATATGCAATTGCTCGAATCGGCGGATAAAAATCGGGACAGTTTGAACGAACAGTTGAAAATCATGAGTGAGAGAGAAAAATACTATGTCACCCAGCTCTCACTGATGTCGCCGGAAATGGAATTCAACAGCGACCTGAAACGCCTTGAAGATTTGAAAGTACACCTTGTTTCTCTGAAATCGAAATTCAGCGACAAATACCCTGACGTGATCAACACTCAATCAGAAATTCAGCAACTTCAAGAACAGCTTAACTCAGGAAAAACATCGACTGAAAAAAAGAGGATGAATCCTGATAACCCAACATATATTAACATCACATCCCAGCTTTCAGGCGTCAGGTCGGAAATCGATTCCATCAAACGTCAGATCCTCGAATCCAACCTCAAGAAAAAAAATTACGAAAACCGCATCGAGTCCTCGGCCACTATTGAGGGAGAGTATAAGGCTTATTTGTCGGAGCAGGCCAACCTGAACAGTAAATTAAACGACCTGACCCAGAAACTGATGGAAGCCAAAGTCGCCTATGGCCTGGAAAAAGACCAAAAAGGAGAACGCTTCACCCTCATTGATCCGGCACGGTTCCCTGAACGGCCCTTTAAACCGAAACGTATCGTTATCCTGATCATAGGCATTATTCTCAGTATGGGTTTAAGTATTGGAATAACGGCAGTCATTGAATTTATGGACGATTCCATCTACAAACCCATGGACCTTGCACGAGCATCCCAGATCCCGGTTCTTGGTGAAATTCCCCTGATTTTGAATCAAAACGATTTACGCCTCATTCATCAACGAAAGGTCACTCTATGGCTCAGCACGATCTTAACGCCTATCATCGGCCTGTTGATTTTTCATTTTTTTATCATAGATGTGTATGTGGCCTGGGCGAAAATTTTAAGAATGCTTACACTGTAGATTTTTTTCTTATCGGTTTCAAACTCTTATTGTTTGCTGGCTGACATGTTCACTCAACACATTAAGCTGATTGATTTTATCGGATATAGCTGAAAACCACTTTAAACTTTTGAAAACGGACAGAATTATGAATAATTATTTGTCAGGAAAAAGAATTTTGGTAACGGGTGCATGCGGTACGGTTGGTAGCGAGCTAATTAACCAACTTGTAATCAAAAATAATCCACTTGAAGTTGTGGGTATCGATAACAATGAAAGTGAATTGTTCTTTATTGAACAGAAATATTTACATACAGAAAATACAAATTTTGCCGTCGCTGATATTAGAGACAGGGACAAATTGATACGGATGATGCATGGTGTAGATATTGTTTTCCATACCGCAGCATTAAAACACGTGGTCCTTTGTGAAAAGTCACCATTCGAAGCAATCCAGACAAATATTTTGGGTGTTAAAAATATCATCAATTCCGCTGTAACGTGTGGGGTTGAAAAAGTTATTTTTACCAGTTCTGACAAGGCTGTGAACCCAACAAATGTCATGGGAACTTCCAAGCTAATGGGAGAAAGAATCATGACGGCTGCAAATAGCAATCTTAGAGATAGCAAGACTGTTTTTTCATCAACCAGATTCGGCAATGTTCTGGGATCAAAGGGATCGGTTATACCTATTTTCAACGAACAGATTCGTAGGGGAGGGCCAGTAACGCTTACGGATTCAGAGATGACAAGATTTATTATGAGTATTCAAGAGGCAGTTCAATTGGTGATTAATACCGCAGAAATTGCAAAAGGCGGTTGTGTTATGATTACAAAAATGCCTGTGATCAGGATAAAAGATCTGGCAATAGTCATGATTGAAGAGCTTGCTGAGCAGTATGGATTCTCACCAAAAAATATTGAAATAAAGCTGATAGGGACAAAGCCTGGTGAAAAAATGTATGAGGAATTAATGAGTGATGAAGAAACCCGGAGGGCCATTGAGCTTGAAAAATACTTTGTTGTTAAACCGGCATTTGAAAGTCTTTACAGAAAAATTAATTATTCATACGACAATGTCGTGTCTAAAACGGTTACGAACCCCTACAATTCAGGGAATGAACCCAAACTTTCAAAAGAAGAGCTTAGAAAATTTTTAATTGAGAATAAACTTCTTAGTGAATCGTTTGTCCAAGGAAGTCATCCGGCTGAAAGATATTGGCCATAAAAGGAGATACATTTTAATGAAGATACTGATACTTGGTGGTGATGGCTACCTGGGTTGGCCCACAGCGATGAATTTAAGTGCCGGGGGGCATGACATCACGGTTGTTGATAATTATCTGAGGCGCAATATTTCCAGGGATGAAAATTCTGAGGCATTGTTTGCGGTACCGAATTTAATTGAAAGAACAAAACTATGGCAAAAAAAAACAAATAAAACGATTCGCCCGATTATAGGAGATTTATGCGACTGGGCGTTTATTTCTAATGTTTTTGAAAGTACACGGCCTGATGCCATTGTTCATTACGCAGAGCAACCATCGGCACCTTACTCAATGCTTAACCGGCTTGCTGCAATGAGTACTATACGGAATAATCTGGAGGTAACTGCAAATGTTATTTTTGCAACAAAGGAATTTGTTCCTGATGCACACATTGTAAAATTAGGAACGATGGGTGAATATGGTACACCCAATATAGATATTGAAGAAGGCTGGTTGGATGTCGAACATAAAGGCAGAAAAGAACGGTTTTTGTTTCCAAGACAGGCCGGGAGTCTCTATCACACAACCAAAGTTATGGATACGGATCTGTTGTGGTTTTATGTAAGAATGTGGGGGCTGAAAGTGACAGATCTTATGCAGGGTCCTGTATATGGTTTGGAAACAGATGAAAATAGAGGCGATGAAACACTTTTTCCATTTTTTAATTATGATGAACTTTTCGGAACGGTTGTAAACCGATTTATAATTCAGGCCACGATTGGATACCCCTTAACTGTATATGGTAAGGGAGGCCAGACACGTGGGTATCTTGATATCAAAGATACACTTCAATGTGTAAACTTGGCACTTGAAAATCCTCCGGAAGAGAATGAGTTAAGAATTTTCAACCAGTTTGTTGAAACTTTTTCTGTAAATGAACTTGCAGACAGGGTTCAAAGAGTTGGAAAGCAATATGGTCTAGATGTTAAAATCAAATCTTTGCAGAATCCGAGGAAAGAGCTGGAAGATCATTATTATAATCCAGTCCATACAGGATTGCTGGAATTGGGATTAAAACCGAATTACCTTACGGATGATGTTATCGCAGGTATTATGGACATTGTTTTAAAATATAGAAAAAACGTCAATGAATCATCAATATTCAGAGGTGTAAAATGGTAGCAGGTAACAGAACAGAGAAACACGGACCTTTGCGATGGCTAATAACAGGTGGGTGTGGATTTCTCGGCACAAGCCTGATTAAAAATTTAATCGATGAGGGAGGGCACATTATCAGGGTTCTGGATAATCTTTCTACAGGTACGGCAAAAGATCTTTCCACGGTTTGTAACTTTGAAATGATAAGTGATTACAGCAAATTGTCAAATAACGGCTCTGTTTTACAGGGGTGTCAGTTGATCACAAACGATATCAGAGACCTTGACGCGTGTAAGGCCTGTTCTCAGAATATGGATATCATCGTTCACCTTGCAGCAAATACAGGGGTTGCACCATCTGTTGAAAATCCCTGCCTGGATATGGAAGTTAATGTCAACGGCACTGTAAATATGCTTGAAGCGGCAAGAATGAATCAGGTTAAACGTTTTATATTTGCTTCCTCAGGTGCCCCTGTGGGAGAGTGCTCGCCGCCGATTCATGAAGAACTTGCTCCCCATCCGGTTTCACCCTATGGCGCAAGTAAGCTTGCTGGGGAAGGTTACTGCTCAGCATATCATAAAACGTTTGGGATTATGACTGTCGCTCTGAGATTTGGCAATGTCTATGGTCCCGGTTCAGGTCATAAAAACAGTGTTGTTGCAAAATTTATTAAACGTGCAATAGCTGGAGAAACCCTCGAAATATTTGGTGATGGATCTCAAACACGGGATTTTATTTATATAGATGATTTAATTCAAGCTATACGATTGGCTGAAAATACAGCAAATGTCGGTGGAGAAGTATTTCAGATAGCAACAAACAAGGAAACAACCGTTGATGAAATGACATCTCTTCTTGTTCCGGAACTTAAGGCAGCCGGTCTTTCCGGAATTAAGGTTGTTCATGGTGACAAACGGTTAGGTGATGTTATGAGAAATTATTCTGATACATCCAAAGCACGAGAAAAACTGGGTTGGACTGCTGTTTACAGTCTGGAAACAGGTTTAAATAAAACAGTGGCATGGTTTATTAATTAATACAATCGTTGATGCAAAATAAATTATACAAATATATATTATCCATAATATCAACAATTGTTTCAGTATGTTATTTGTGTATTTCAGTCGCGTACCCAGACACCTTATTATACCAATCAAAACCACAGTTGCCCTTCAGACTTATAAATGGACGAATTGAACAGGACGTTGTTATTCCCCGTGACAACAGAGACCGGGAAAACACATTAGTCCAGAATCTCCATGGTACACTCCCTAATAAAATGAGTATCGTTTTCGAGTTTAACTGTCAAACGCATGGTACGATCCTCGGTGCATGGCAAAAAAGAAGCAATAACAGATCTTTTATAGTGGGGATAGACAGACACTCGAGAGTCGTTTTTGCCGTGTCTGAAAAAGGTGGAACGGACAGTATAAAACTGGTTCGAAGCAAAGACCCCATCAATTATAATACCTGGTATCATTGTGTGGTTGTGGCTGATGGCTCGGCTTTAAAGATATACCTTAACGGGATGAATAATTCATCGCAGTTATCCCCATACAATGGAAAAATTTGCAATCTGAATCATACCCTAAGGATTGGGGGCGGAGTCTGGTTTGGGAATTATAGTGGAACTCTCAGAAACATAACGATTTACAAAGGTGCCATCGAATTTAATGATGTATTAATATTGGCCGGTAAGCATTTAATCAAAGAAAAACCGGAAACATTGAAGGAGTTGCTGTATTTTAGCTTTGCAACTCCTAAGTATGATGCATTAACACATCATGATTTAGAAATAATTTCCCAAGCGGCCTTTTCTGGAGTGTGTGTTCGTCTAATTGGAGCATATGATAATAAGAGGCCATATTATACTGAATTCGAGCCTGTAATTAAAAGCATAAAAGAAAGACATATTTCCAAAGTCTGGCCGGTGGTATTTTTTAACAGGTTTTTTGGATCCCCCACCATAAACCCTTGCCATGGAATCATGCAGAAAGGCTCCAAGGTTACATCCTATGCAAAAAAAACAAATGGTTTGGATTTGTCAAAATCTTCGGGAGCATTGTTCGATTTTATAAACATTTTCAAACTGGCTTTAAAAATTGCAAAGGAAACAAACAGTCCCGGTATATTTATCGATTCTGAAGCTTATAACTGTTATGATGCATATAAAATTACCGACTTGGCAAAACGCCATCGTTCTACACCCGATGAAGTCATTGCACAATTATATGAAATCGGTAAAAATTTAGCTGACACTTGCAATTCAACGTATCCTGATGCGCTCCTTTTTTTTTATATCGCGGATCTTGGTTGTGTTTATAATAATGATTTCCAGAAAAGTATCACTTATATCGTCGAAGGTATTCTGAAGAGGGCAAAGGATCAGGCCTACAGTCTGAAAGTAATTGATGGGTGGACGGGACAGTATATTTATTTCTCCTTGGGACATGCCAAACATGTTATTGAATCAAAAATTGCCGAAAAATATGATTACCTTGAACGCTATCCGAATTTAGAATTAGCAGGAGTTGTCGCACCATTTGAGTCTTATTCCAATTTACCCGTAAACAGTTGGATAAGAAAGTCACGAATGGGTACTTCCGATAACCTGAGTGCTAATATCAACACGATAAACGATTTTTTCGACATCTACAATTATCTCTTTTCAACATTTAATTATGTTTGGGTTTATGGCGCCACCCAGTCAGGTGACCCCGTTGGCTACGACATATTTTCCTCCAAACTTCCAGATAGCTATAACAAAATTTTAGAAAGATCACTTATGCATTATGGCGAGTAAGGTACTAAAGATGATGCGGTAACGCGCCTTTAATTAAATTTTAATGACAACTGGAAAAAAATGGAGAGTAATATGAAATGCCTACTGGTTAGCGATGGTGTTTTATTTAAATCGAAAGATCAAAAAAATAAATGGTATACAAAAAATACATTTGTTGAATTCGTAAAACAGATTTCGACACATTTTTCCGTATTAACGTTATTCGCACCTGTAAAAAATAAAAGGAGAAATCTATGCACTAAGGGGTATTTTGAAGTTAACTCCGGTGCGTCATTTACCATTTCACCGGGCGGGTCATTTTCCGGGGTCACAGAATTTTATTGTAAGGCACCGTTTATTTATTGGAAAAATTCAAAGAAAATTAGGCAACTGATCCATGAACATGATGTCGTTGTTTTAAGGCTTCCATCCATGAACGCCTTCTTTTTTTGTAAAGATATTATAAAAAGCCAAAAGCCATATGTTAATTATATTGTAGGTGATCAGGAAGCAATTATAACGTATGCCGGTAAGTATAAGGGATTTATAAAACCATTTGCTAAGACTTTGGCTTTAATTCATAACAAACGGACCCAATGTCTCGTCACAAATTCCAGTGCTTCCTTGTTTCTCGGTGATGATCTGTTCAAGAAATTTGGATCTAATTGCTCAAATCCATATCAGATTTTCACAAGTCTTGTGAGAAAACATGATATTATTCAAAAAAAAATATCAAAATGGCCCCCTTTGACAGTTAAACTTCTTTTTGCAGGAAGACTGGAACATGAGAAAGGGGTTGAGACACTTCTAAAGGCTTTGTCCATATTAATCAGTCAGAGTAATTATTTATTTACATTGGATATATGCGGAACCGGATCTGCTGAAAAGCAGATAAAGAAATGTGCAGAAAACCTTGGCCTGTCGGCTTATGTTAATTTTCAAGGATTCGTCAAACTTCATCCCGATTTGGATGAACTTTTTTTAACATCAGATATTTTTATCCTACCATCAATCTCTGAGGGTATCCCCAAGGTCCTTTTGGAGGCTATGGCTAAAGGAATCCCCATTATCGCAACATCTGTCGGGGGAATTCCAGAAATAATTACTCATAAAAATAATGGGTTGCTTGTAAAACCAGAAGATGAAACATCCATCGCGAAATGCATACTGGCATTGCTTGATGATTTCGAACTTATGAACACCATCATATCCAATGGTTATAATTTTGTTAAAGAAAAAACAATTGAACATCAGGCTGAAAAATTATCCGAAATTATTAAATCTCAAATCAGGTGAATACAATGAGTACATTTGTTTTTTGGCTATCTCTATGGGGTGTCTTATACATCTATCTTGGTTACTATCTGTGTTTAAAGTTGCTTTGTATGTTCAAACAAAATGATAGCGAAATAGATTTTGTTTTGGACGAAAATTATACTCCAACAGTTTCCGTCATTATTGCAGCCTTCAATGAAGAAAAACACATTGAAAATAGAATCAAGAATCTACTTGATCAGACCTATACCGGTTCCATTGAAATCATCGTCGCGTCAGACGGTTCAACTGATAACACGGTTAATATCAGTCAGCAGTATGAGAAATCAGGTGCCGTAATTTTTGATTATAAGGAAAACAGGGGGCGGGCTTCCGTTCACAATGATTCCATTCAATCTGCCAAAGGTGAAATCATAGTGACAACCGATGCTCAAACAGTTTTTGAAAAAGACTTTATTGAAAAAATTGTCGCGCCTTTTCAGGGTAAGAATGTCGGATGTGCAGTCGGGCGACTTTATTATCAGAATAAAGAAACGGGAATCGCGCAATCAGAAGGTTTTTATTGGAAATGGGAAGTTAAAACAAGGATACTACAGGATCAACTTGGAATATTAATGACGGGCACAGGTGCGTGTACGGCATTCAGAAAAATTTTATTTAAACCCATGCGTCCCATTGATGATATTGATTACGCAACCACGATAGATGTGATTAAGGCTGGTCAAAAAGTACGGTATATAGAGAAAGCGATTGCCTATGACGAAGCCCCCGAAACATTAGACGCTGAATTAAACGGCCGCATTCGATCATCAAAAAGGTTTGTGGGAACAATCAGTAGATGGGGGTGTTCGAACTGGTTACGCCATCCATTCTATAGTTGGTCAATGATGTCACATAAATTTATGAGATGGAGCAGTCCCTTTTTTTTGATAGCACTTTTTATATCAAATGTTTTTTTATTGGGCTCTTTTTTTTACAACGTATTTATGTTGTTGATTGTCGTATCTATCCTTTTGACTGCAATAGGCAGCATGAAAAATTCAATTGCCCTACGCATTCCTTTTGCACTGAAATCCTATAGTTTTTTTGTAGCAAATCTTGGCTTTCTTTTGGGTTTTATTAGAATCGCAACAGGCAGAATACCTGTCAAATATAAAATGCCTGAAAAATAGGCTGAAGTTTAAAGAATATTCAAGAACCTAAGCTGATCCAGTTCTCACCAGAGTTTTAAAGAAGGCTTCAATAAATCAAAATGAAATATCCCAATAATGATAGGTATGCAAATAACAAAAGAAAATCTTTTATGGTTTTGACGGGTCTTTTATTAAGTCAAGCCAGTGAATTTGGGAAAGATATCTTCATGGGATGGAAATACGGTGCCTCAATGCTGAGTGACGGTTTTTTTTCAGCCTTTTCCCCTATTTTTTTGATATACACGACGCTTCTTCTCTCATCATCGATTGTATTGATTCCCGCATTCGTTGACCACATTGAAAACGATGACAACCAGTCAAGCAATCTTTTCTATGAATCAACGGCTTTTTTGATCGTACTTTTAGGAATTCTATCATTAGTTCTATTTTATTTTTCTGACAGTATCATAGCGTTTTTAGCCCCTGGGTTGTCTGAACAGTCAAAATTGATTGCTGTAAATTTTTTTAAACGGTTCATATGGGTTTTGATGCCGACGGGTTGTATCGCTATATCTGCTTCTTTTTTAAGAAGTAATAACATGTTGTTTATTCCATCAACACTAAAGTTTGTTGGGAATGTTTTTTTTATTTTGATTCTTTTTTATTTTTCATCGTCATTTGAAGCTTTGAGTTATGCTGCTATTTCAATGTTTCTTATGCAGTTTATATTCCTGGTTGTTTTTTTGTTTAAAACAAATCTGGCATTCCCGACACATTTTATTCCCTCAAAAAAGACTCTCAACATTCTCCTCTTGTTTATTATTCCAATCCTTTCAATTTTTATGTCTCAGACAGTCGTATTATCAGAGCGGTATTATTCTTCAATGCTTCAAGAGGGGAGTGTGAGCATCATCGCCTATATTGGGCGGATCTATAGCGGGTTTGTTAACCTCATAGGGGGAACAGTGATGGGCACGGCTCTGCCTGCACTGTCCGGATATATAAGCAAAGGAAATTTTGTAAACGCAAGAGATACCATCACATGGAATATTAAGATTGTCATAACAGTCTGCTTGCCTGCTTCGATTTTGTTAATGATTATGGCGGAGCCAATTATCAGCACGATATTTTCAGGAAGTGCTTTGACCCAGGTTCAAATGGAAATGTCTTATCGTGTTTTATCATGTTACTCAATAGGGATTGTGTTCGGGGCTATCATGCCGTTATATACAGCGGTGTTTTCTGCCTATCGATCATATTCGCTTATTTTAATGGGCAGCACCTTTTTTTTGGTGACGAATTGGCTGATTAACGCTCTGCTGATTAATCATGTTAATATTCTTTCACTCCCTATCGCAAGAACACTTTCAAATATTGCAGTGTCTATACCTATGTTTTTGGTTATGCAGAAAAAGGTTGGTAAAATATTCAATATTGAATTGTTAATATTTTTTATTAAAGTTTTGGCTGCTTCATTATTCATGGGACTCATTGTGTACTATTTTCAAACGATACTTACAGATCACTGTATTATTGACTCAATGATGAAAAAATCAGGGACCATCTTATTATCCTTTCTGATAGCTGGGATAGTATTCTTTGTTTCGTGTTTGATCCTTAAAATGGATAATTGCCTTCAAATTTATTTTTTGATAACAAAAAAGCTAAGGATCAGCTGAATTGAATTCAACAACGATAAACACAAATATCGTTAGTAAACTAGGTGTTTTTTTCTTTTTGTTATTCATATCTTTTTATTGGACATCAGCTTACCCCGGATTGAATATTTTTTTTTTCAAAATCAAAATTCCTTTTAACATTGTTTTTTTTATTATTAGTTTTGGTCTCTCCGTCGTTAGTATACCGTTGTTGGATAACCCTTTTTCAGGCTTAGGATTTTATATGTTTTCCGCCATGCTTTTCATGGCAGGTGTATTATTATCCAACGCGTTTAAATACACGGGTTATAAAGGGATAGTTGAGCCATTTTTATATGTATTTATCCCGCTTTCAGGTTTTTTACTCGCAGGTAATCAGCCTGCCTTATTCATGAAAAAATGTATTCGGGCTGTATGGTTTAACGGAATTGTCATGACATGTATAGGTATGTTTCGTTTGCTGGTGTCAGGAGCCCCCTGGATGGAAATTATTGACCATCAGAAGGTCGGTTTTGGGTCAAGAAATCTTGACGCGTATTTCATTCTGTTTGGAATGATCAGTGGCATTATAATGCTCTCGGATATTAAAAGAAATGGTCTTAAGATATTCGTTATGATGACCTGTTTCTTTAATGCGATTGCAATTTTTTTTTCATTTTCCAGAGGAATGATTTTAAGCTCAATGATTGTTTTGCTAATGTTGTTTTTTTACTACGGACTGAAAACAAAATTTATTATGATGATCGTTTTATTGATTTTGACTTTTATCTCGATATTCAGTCTTTCATGTTCAAAAACCGCTCAACGCGCAGCATCCATATCCTATGAACGATTTATGTTGATAACCTCTTCAGAACAAATTACGAAATCAGGTATTCATAACAGTGTACCCGGAAGAATGAAGCTCATACCCCTTTCATTTAAAGCTATAATTAATAATCCTATAACGGGATTGGGTTTTGGGAAATTCGCTGATTTTTCCAAAAAAAATGGCATTGTTGTCAACGATCCGCATAATAATTATTTACTTGTCTGGGTTGAATTGGGGAGCATTGCTTTTATGGGCTACCTTTTCATGGCCGCTTTACCGGTGGTGATATATTTTAAGGTAAGAAATGATATAAACGAAAATTCACTTAACTTAGCGTTACTTCTTTATGTTTTTACCATTACATTTACATCCCTTTTTACAAATTATGTAACATATTACGGATATTGGTTGCTTTTATCCATAATTATTCCCGGAAATAAAATATCTAAACCTAATTTATTTGAACCGTACACAGAATATAATCTGTAAAATTGAGTTGTGCTAAATTAATTTATTCTTTTTATGAATTTAATCGTTTTTCAGGACTGTAAAATGGAAGATAAAGTTAGGAATATGACGTTTATCGGCAAAATATCTGCCTATTTATTGTTGATAGTTAGCTTGTATTATAGCACATTTCAGTATCTTTGGGGGATGTGGCAGGTAAAAGATTATTCTCATATATATTTAATACCCTTTGTTATTGGATATATTCTGTGGGAAAAAAGAAAAGAATTCGAATCGATACCAGTTAAAAGATCCTGGCAAGGAATTATTCCATTCTTTTTCGGGATTTTACTTTTTTGGATTGGGGAATTAGGTGGAGAATATCTGAGTTTAAATTTATCATTATGGTTTTTGATACTTGGTCTTCAAATGTTGAATACAGGGACCCAGTTAAGCAAAAAGCTCATGTTTGTCTATATCCTTCTTTTAACAATGATACCTTTGCCGCGGTTTTTATATAATCATGTATCATTAAATTTAAAGTTAGCTTCCTCCAAACTGGGTGTTTTATTTATGCAGTTAATGGGCATGAGTGCTCACTGTGAGGGCAATATCATTGACCTTGGATTCTCAAAGCTTCAGGTTGTTGATGCTTGCAGTGGACTAAGGTATCTTTTCCCAATGATTGTTTTGAGTATAATCGTTGTATACTTTACTAAAATAACCTTTTGGAAAAAGGCTCTGGTTGTTGTTTCTTCAATCCCATTAACCATTTTAACCAACAGCCTTCGAATTGCACTTACGGGTATTTTAGCCTCAAAATTCGGATTAATCGCTATTGAGGGATTTTTTCATGATTTTGAAGGTTGGTTGATATTTATGTTTACGTTATCTGCCCTTCTTTTTGAAGTATGGCTGTTTAATAAAGTTATCACATTTGGGAATCATGATAACATGGAACATGAAGAACCTAATCGTATAAATATAGATTCTGTTTCTATGCCAAAAAAACGAATACCTGTGTTTCACAATCAATTTGCATTGTCACTAATTATACTATTGGTTAATATTATTTTTATACATAGCTTTGAATTTAGAGAGAAGAAACCATTGGTTCAGTCTTTTTCCTTGTTTCCCATGACAATGGGTATATGGGAAGGAAAAAACCAAACAATGGAGCAACGCATCATTGAAACGTTAGATCTGTCAGATTATGTCATGTCGGATTACAAAGACCCTTCCGGAAAAGCAATCAACTTTTATGTGGCTTACTATGAAAGCCAAAGAAAGGGAGAATCTATCCATTCTCCGGCCACTTGTCTGAGGGGAGGCGGTTGGGAGTTCAAGCAATCTATCAGAAAAGAGATCATGATAGATGGCAAAAAGACTATGCCGGTTAACCAGGCCATTATTGAAAAAGGTTCTTTAAAAGAAATTGCTTATTACTGGTTTCCATCGCGAGGAAGAAATTTAACCAATGTTTATCAAATGAAATTTTTTAATTTCTGGGATGCATTGACCCGGCATCGAACTGACGGCGCTTTGGTCAGATTGATTACCCAAATATATCCCGATGAAACCTTGGAGTCAGCGGAAAAACGAATGACGGATTTCATATCGGATATAGAGCCTGTCTTGAAAACATATCTGCCCCAATGATAAATTTACTTATGAAAACCTTTTCGGACAACAATCATTTTCATATTCTTTATTTTTTTTAGAAAACCGCCAATTTGAATAACCCCCCTATAATAATTTCAAGCAATGTCAATTTGTTTCCATTGAGATGTGTGTTGATTGTTCTGATGATCGTGTCGCCGTTTATACGTCCAGGGAATTTATACGCCGATATGGTTGATACAAAGATCATTCTGGGCATTGCCGAAGAGTATCAGGATAATCTGTTCTTTGATGAACACCATGGGAAAAAAGCATGGGCGTCAGTCCTGTCATCACGAGTTGATTTAAAAAAAGATACGGAACGCCTGAAAATCGGCCTCGTGGGAGAAGCGGATTATTCGATATATAAAAAATACCATGATCTTGACAACGATGATTGGTCTGTGAGTAACAGCCTTCTCTGGTCTCCTTCAGAAACAGTTTCCTGTTCGTCTTCGGTGACCTATGGGAATGATTCGAATATAGACCGTTATCTTTCAACAACAGGAATACTCCTTGACACCCGTGACCATGAACATCTGAATTGGGATCTCTCGCTTAGCCGACGTCTGTATGAACGGCTCTCAACCGTTTTGAATCTGGGCTTCAGCGATGAAACATTCAGGCCCGCTGACCAGAGTGAATCGGATTATTCATTATCCACGTACAGTGCTTCGTCAGGGTTGATCTATCAGGCGGATGAGCTGACATCCTTAAACCTTTATTTGGGTTACGCATATTATGATTATCCCACGAGTACCGTGGATCAGGTTTACGTATCCCTTGGAATGAACCGGAATATCAGTGAAACACTCGCTTATTTTTTAAGTCTGGGTACGAGATCAACGACATACAGGTACGAGATCATCACCGGAATTGATGATTCTGTCGACCCTGTTACGTTCGTGTTCGGTGAAAAAAAAATAGATACCCATGGTTTTATTGGCCGGGCCGGGGTGACCTATAATCAAGAAGACCATTCTCTGTCACTGTCCGTCGATCAAAATTTACAACCCTCATCGGGTCAGAGCCAGTCTGTGTCACGAACCTCGGTGTCTGCCTCTTTAAACAAACGGTTTACATCGGATCTTAATTTCAGTGTTTTTTCAAATTATTATTACAATAGAAGTGATGATCCTGATCTTCCCAATGCCGTTTATTCCAAATCCTACCGTGTTGGATCAAGCCTCAGTTATTTATTAAGCAAATCTTTTTCGGTTCAAGGGAATTACAGTTATTCCGAATATTGGACTGATCATTATAAGGCCAATAAAAACATTTACGGGATGAAACTGACATATAATTTTTAACCCATGGAATCATAATGAAAATAAATAAAATTTCTTCCTTGTTAAAAAGAAACCACGACAGCTTGAGCCGCTCAGAGAATCTGTCAAATATCAATCCGGACATTTCAGGTATCTGGAATGCTCCGTCCTATGTGGACTCCCGGCATTTAAAACCCGATGTGAAGCACATGGAGGCAAACCGGTTCATGTGTTATTTCCCGGATGCCGACGTTCTGGAAAATTACACCCAGCTTCGGACCCAGATCCTGCAAAAAACCCGGGAAAAAGGCTGGAACACCATCATGGTAACAAGTGCGGGCCCTCGGACCGGTAAGACTCTGACCGCCGTCAATCTTTCACTGACCTTTGCAAAAACCTGTGAAGATACGGTTCTTCTTGTTGATTGTGATTTAAGAAATCAAACCATCTGCAAAGACATGGGGATCGCAAGTGAAAAGGGGCTGGCCGATATCATTATAGATGGCGTCCCCATGAACAACGTGATGATCTGGCCGGGAATCGACAAGATGACGGTGATATCCGGGGGACGATCGATTAAGGGGAGTTCCGAATTGCTGGGTTCGCCTCAGATGGCAGCTGTTGTTAGTGAAATGAAAAAGAGGTACTCCGACAGGTATGTTTTTTTTGATGTACCGGCAGCCCTCAACGTGGCTGATGCTCTCACCTTTGCTCCTCTGGTTGACTGCATTCTGATTGTTATTGAAGAAGGCAAAACCACCCATAAAGAAATTCGGATGATGCTCAACATGTTTCAAAGAGAAAAGATTCTGGGGTATGTGGTCAATAAACAAAAGGTGTAAACACGCCCAAACGTAATATCCAACAAAAAAACCCGCCGGGAAAGATCCCGGCGGGCTTTTTTGTTATTGTGAATCTATTTTGAAACATATACGGGCATATTCTAAATCAGTGCTAAATCTTGATTATTGATCTAAACGAATTGATCACTAACGTTTATCTGTAACGTTCCAACGGTTTCAAATTTTTTTCCCCGCTCCCAGGCTCTGGAACACCGTCCTCGCTCCCGGGCTCTGGAACACCGTCCTCGCTCCCAGGCTCTGGAACACCGTCCTCGCTCCCAGGCTCTGGAACACCGTCCTCGCTCCCGGGCTCTGGAACACCGTCCTCGCTCCCGGGCTCTGGAACACCGTCCTCGCTCCCAGGCTCCAGCCTGGGAGTGTATACACCATGGCTCCAGCCATGCAGACAGGAGGCAAGAGCCTCCAGGAAGGCATTCCCAGGCTGGAGCCTGGGAACGAAAGTGAAGGGGGAAAAAGATACTCCATGAAATCAATGACACGAAAAATCTCTATACACCTGTTCATCACACAGTATGCTGCGCCGGTTATCATGCTGATCATGACTCTGTTTTTTGTGGCATCTCCAAGCCAGGTTTCGATCCCATGGACACGGTGGGCCACGGGACCCAGTGTGCTGGGATCGTTGCAGGCAGTCTTCCTGCCTACGGCGATTACATGGGGGGGTGCCCCCCAGGCCAAGCTGTACGCCTTGAAAATCACGCCAGACGGAGAAGGCTGGGCCTATGAAAGTGATATGATTGCAGCCTGGCAACCGATCTCTCCGAATACCAACTGGGAACCCAACCGGACAACCCGGACACAGACGGTGACGGCTGCTTTGATGGCGACGAAACCGCCTCAAACACAGATCCCCTGGACCCCTTATCCTTTCCGGCCTCAGTCAGGGCTCTTGGACCAATGGCATTCTTTGCAGTTTTCCTGGGTTTTTAAGGTGGCGATATCCAGATCGGGAAACGAGCCCAGGTCATCCTGGCCCCGATAGCCGCTGTTGACGATGGTGAAACCCATATCAATCACCGCCTTGTAAAACGCCTGGAAACCCTTTCTGTATCGTTTATAAAACTCGGCGAGGTAGTCCGATCCTGACATAGGGAATCCCCGAATTCACGGCATAGCGAATCAAGGGGATGAGTTCATCTTTTCTGAGAAACGGTTCGCCGCCCGTAAAGGACAAGGAGCGAATTCCCTTGGATACCGCAGCGTCAATCAGTTTGGTCACCTGATCCGATTTAAGCTGGGATCTGGGGAAATCCTCGGTCACCCGCATTCCGCACTGGGGGCATGTTGCGTTGCATCTGTCGGTGAACTGGATCACAAGCTGGCCAGGAATACGGTGTTTTATCAATGATTTTATCATATTATCCTGCTTTTACAAGAGAGTCCTCAAACTGACTACGTAAAGCGCCGTGATACCATCTTTAATGCCATATCGCTCAGTCAGACAACTGTTTCGTTTCGAGGGATTGAAAACCCCGATATCAACACCCCTTTCAATCACCCGGATTTTGTCAGCCCTGATCCTCTTTTCCGTCAACTCTTGTTTGGAATTTTTCGACGACACGTAAATCCAGTCCAGTTGATTGTAGTACCACAGGGTATACTTCCAGGTCAGATCCTCGATCATGGCGTCTCCGGTAAGATACTGAGCGTATTGAGGAAAGGCCGTATGATAGGTGCCGATAATGGGAAGTTTCAATATCCTGGAAATGGCCAAGGCTGCAAGCCCAATGGGGCCGGGCGTGGCTGTATGGATATGGGTGGAACCCGTGCGATAACAATAATCCAGCATTTCGAGAAACGGCGGATAAAAAAGTTTAAGGCCGTTGTAGGCCGGCATGTCGAAAACCCCGATGGGTTTGAAATGGGCGATGCCCTGGCCGTTCGGCCTGTCTTTTTCATCACAGGTGATCATGGTCAGGTTTTTGTTGTTTTTCAATGCCACGGCGACCTGATGCTGAAGAGTCAGTGCCACTCCGTTCACGTCGTAATACGTGTCGGTAAAGTGGGCCATGTTGACCGTTTTTTTATGTGAGAACCCTGGGCAATCATTTCCGCAGAATTGCCGTCTAAGGTCATCGGTCACGTCCTTGTCTTTGGTGAACTGGGAAAACGCCACGAAATAAGGGGCCATCAGGGTATAAAGGCTACCCACCGATCCCAGGGTATGGAAAATATCCGGAAGATTTGCACCGGAAAAAGCGTTCAACATCCGGTCTGCAGTGGAGGACAGAACTTTGTTGGATATATGGGTGACAAAACCAAACCACTTCTTTCCCCGTTCTTCATCGTTGGCCACATCCCCATCGTCCATAGTGATAATATCGGGCCGTTCCTGCATCAAGCGTTCCGATTCCCTGCGGATCAACCCGGTAAATGAATCGCCGGATTCCTCATCCTGTCTTCGCCGTTTGCGATAGCTCAAAAAACTGTAAATCCTCGACATAACAGTACTTTCATCTTCAGACTCAGGCTTGAGCGAACGGTTGAGAAATTTCAGCAGCGGATCACATTGAACGTAAGGGGACATTTTAAAGCGGTCACAATAAAACTGATAAGCAATGCCATATAGATTGTGGGACATGGTCAGGGGCGTTGAGGATTTCCCCACCACCTCGGCCCCGCTGGACTGAATGAGTTGAAACGCCTCGTCAAGATACGAGGTCCCGGGAATCTGGGTATAGGTCCTGGCCACGTTAAGACCGCTATGATCATCCGAACCGCCCACTAAATTCTTTTTCCATATCGCTCCATGAATCGGGGTTATCCGGTGTTTTTCCGAAAGACGGTCCATATCCTTTTCCGTCACCCGTGAAAGTGCCATCTCCAGGATTTCGTTCTGCCTCGCATTACGTGATCCGTTGATTTCGAAGTTTTTGAAAAGAAGCATCATTTTTTCCACATGATCCAAGGTGAGCCGATCATTCACCGCATAAAGGGGGTGGGCAACAGCATGGACGATGGTCTCACGCTTCAGATACTCTGCAAGGTCATAAATATTTTGTCTGCATTTTTGAATATCCTTATGCTGGGATTCGTTAATGCGGTAGGCCAGAACATGGATCTTGCAATCGTCTTCGGGGAAATAGGTGGTGATTTCCTCGCTGATAAACGCCCCAGGAAGATGGGCAATGGAAAGTGCCCCATGAATGGTGTTGTGATCCGTCAAGGTCACATGGCTCATCCCTTTGTTCATGGCAAGGCGGTAAACCTGCATCGGGCGGGTAAAACTCTCAGGACAGTTGATTTTTTGGAGTAGCCACTGGGATGGCCTTTTGGAAAAACTGGAATGCACATGCAGATCCATTTTGATCATTGTTTTACATTGCTCCCCGGAACACCCGTTGGTTAATATGATTATGTTTCATCTTATCAGGGAATGAGTTTATGTTTAGCATTGGATTAGAGTTTGATGTGAATGCATTGGGGGACGACGTCCTTCGGACAGGAACCACCAGACAGAATGCTTCACAAAACAGAGAGCATACCGATTTTGGACAAGGGAAGCATGGACATGTTCTCTTCAACCGGAATGACATGTCTGCCGGGATAGATAATCCACAGATGTGAAAGACGGAGATCTCCAAAGGCAACCCGCATTGATTTTGTCAGCTTAGGAGATTCATTATATTTAAATTCAATGCCATAGCGTTTTCCGTTTTTAAAAAATAAAAGATCAAGTTCCGCACCACTGTATGTCGACCAGAAATAGATGTCGGTCAAGCCAAGAATATGGATAACCTGCTCAAGGGCAAACCCTTCCCACGATGCGCCGAGCCGTGGATTGACCATGAGGCTTTCCATGGTTTCAGTGGTCAGAAGGCTGTGAAACAGGCCAGAGTCTCTGATATATATCTTGGGGGCTTTGACCTGCCGTTTGCTTATATTTTCAAACCAGGGGAGGAGTTGCCGCAGCATATAGGTTCCGGTCAAAATATCCAGATAAGAGCGGATTGTTTTGTCTGAAAGCCCCAGGGATCTGCCAATTTCAGCCGAGTTGAGCGTCTGCCCGTGATAATGGGCAATCATTGTCCAGAATCTTCGCATTGCCATGGCAGGGACAGTGATGCCTAATTGGGGGATATCGCGCTCAAGAAAGGTCCGGATAAACCCTTCCCGCCAGGCAATACTGTCATCCAACGATCCTGCCAGAAATGACCGGGGGAAGCCACCTCGAAGCCAGAGACTCTGGACGCTGTCCACACCCGTTTCGGAAAAATTGAACCCAGATAGTTCTATAAACTCACATCTTCCGGCAAGTGTCTCTGAAACGTTTTTAACACTATCTGGGGAGGCGCTGCCGAGAATAAGAAATTTAGTCGTGTTTCCGGGTCTGTCAGAAAGAACCCTTAATACATTAAAAAGATCTGGACGTGTTTGAATTTCATCAATGATCACGAGCCCTTGTGTGGATGATAAAATCATCTCAGGATTGGTCAGCCGTTGAAGATCAAGGGGGGATTCCAAGTCGAAAAATTCAGAGGTATATTTTTCCCCAAACACCCTTGCGAGTGTCGTTTTACCGCACTGTCTCGGCCCCAGCAAGGCTGTCACCGGAGAACGGCCAAGTGCAGTTTCAATGGCTTTAATTCTGTCAGGTCTGTGGATAAACATAGGATTATGCTATCATTGAAAATCCGAGAATTTAACGAAAATGAAGATGAACGGTCTCTTAAGGCTCTGATTCAATGATATTGATTTATATCACATCAATGAGGACTGATTGAGAGGACTGATTTGGTTTAAGATATATCCTTATTACAGTTAAAAGCAGATAATGTGAGACACAAAAAGACATTGAGACGGATTGTGAGGCACATGGGTCTGTGGTGAAATGTGACCCTGTAATATGGGATTATTGTATTTATCAACGTGCAACTATATAAAATTAAAGAGCTTTTTCTGACCTCGCCCTTGGGATGGGCAATGGCTGGCAATGACTACGGGGTTTGTTATGAAAAGATATGGCGTGTGGTACTTAAATTGCAATGTAACTAAATGAAGGCAGTTCTTTCGAAATTTTATTTTTTATAACGATGACGAAGATGATTGGGGGATCCCATGAAAAATATTTTATTAACGGTTAGCATCTTTTTTTTACTATGGGGAACAGCCCTGGCCACACCCCTTGAGTACAACAGGAACAGCTATGATCCCGAAAATGGACGTTCCATAGTAGGTTTTGTACCCGAATTTGACAATGGCCATTTTGTAACTGAGTCATTTTCTGTGTTTCTCCTTGGTGCAAGTCTTCTGGGTGTGGGCATGATGGGTCGTAAGCGCCTGGTATATGCATTGAATGATTGAATGTGGGCTGGACTTCTGTAAGCGGAAAACCGACATTGAATAGGATGTAAATTTAAAAACCCCTGTCTGCCAGACAGGGGTTTTTTTGTTGATGGCTTGTACATACAAAACATAATGATGTAGGGATAATCGAAATCGAAATCGGGATCGAAAATGACATTTTGACACGAAAAATGTGATGTCTATCGCCGTTCAATATGCTATGTCGCTTCGTTCCCAGGCTCCTGCCTGGGAATGCCAATCCGGGGGCTCTTGCCTCCACAAGCATGGCTGGAGCCATGCAGAATACACTCCCAGGCAGGAGCCTGGGAGCGAGAAGAAATCTGGGAGGCTTACACCGGTCTGGGTGGTGTCAAGAAGACTCCGCGGTCTATGGATCTGAGCAAATCAATTTCGATCCCGATTTCGATGCCGAAGGAACTAAATCCCAATAAACGGATGCACTGGACGCTCATTCTTTGCGCAAGTGATCCTTGGCGGTTGCGGCCCCATGGCAAGGCAGCTCAATAATAATCCCTTGGTTTTTCAGGGGAAAAATATTATACTGCTCAATTAATAGCCGGATTGGCCTATAATGGGTTAGCCCATCGAGATATTTACTACGGGCCTTTAAACGATAATCAATTAAAAAAAACTTTTGTTACTGGAAATTTTATAGTAAGTTGCCCGGTTTCGGCACAATTTATGAAAGGATAAGTATCCTGGCCTGTGAATGTGATTGCCGGAAATTTTAGATTGGAATACTTAAGGGAAAAAAGATAAGGATATACGCATATGACACGTTTTTCCATGCCCCATCCCCAGGGCTTATACCACCCGTCACATGAGCATGACAATTGCGGGGTGGGCTTTACGGCGAACATTGATGGAACCCGTACCCATGAGGTGATCCTAAACGGCATTGAAATTCTCAAGAATCTGATGCACCGAGGAGCCGTTGGGGGCGATCAATCCACAGGAGACGGTGCAGGGATTTTATTCCAGATACCGGATGAGTTTTTTGATAAGGTGTGTCCGCCCCTTGGGATTACATGTCCGGAACCTGGCAGCTATGGTGTGGCCATGGTGTTTATGCCCAGGGACAACAAGGTGAAGAAACGCTGCATGGATTTAGTTGAAAAAACAGTTGTCCAGGAAGGACTCGGTTTCCTGGGATGGCGGGATGTTCCTGTTAATATTTCGGCCATTTCAGGCCAGGCTTTGTTGAAACGCCCTGAAGTCATGCAGTTTTTTGTCCATGGGAAGACCTTGACCGGAAACACCTTTGAGCGGAAACTTTATATCACCCGCAGGATGATTGAAAAAGCCGTCGATACCATTGCCATCACAGAGGGTTGTTTTTATATCTCCAGCCTGTCCTGCAAAACCATGGTGTACAAGGGCCTTTTTACGGCCCCACAGCTTCCTGATTTCTATCCGGATCTTTCAGATCCAGCTATGAAAAGTGCCGTGGCTCTGGTTCATCAGAGATACAGCACCAACACCTTTCCCTCCTGGGAACTTGCCCAGCCGTTTCGCTATCTTGCCCATAATGGAGAGATCAATACCCTCAAGGGTAATGTGAACCATGTCAAATCCCGTGAAGCGGCATTGAAATCAGATTTGTTCGGCCATGACATGGCCAAGGTTCTGCCGGTGATCCGGGAAAAGGGAAGTGACAGCTCAAGCATGGACAATACCCTGGAACTTCTTGTCAATGGCGGCAGGAGTATTGATCATGCCATGCTGATGATGGTACCTGAAGCCTGGGGTGTGAAATACCCCATGGGACCAGATCTCAAGGGCTTTTTCGAGTACCATTCCGGCATGATGGAGCCCTGGGACGGGCCTGCTGCCCTGGCTTTTTCAAATGGGAGTCTTACAGGTGCTCTATTGGACAGGAACGGACTTCGGCCAGCACGTTACACCATCACCAAAAACGGAATGATTGTGTTCGGTTCCGAAACCGGAGTGTTGACCATCGCTCCGGAGGATGTTCTGGAAAAAGGAGCTTTGAGGCCCGGTGAAATCATTCTGGTGGATTTTGACAAAAAACGGGTGATGAAAAACGGAGAAGTCAAATCCAACTGCGCAAGAAAACAACCGTATCGACGGTGGGTGGAAGAAAACAGGATTGCGCTGCGGGGCTTTTACGGCGATGTGGCCCCAGTGGTGCCTGATTCGGAAAACCTGATGAAACAGCAAAAACTGTTCGGGTATACCCGGGAAGATCTGGACATGATTTTGGGTCCCATGGCCTCAGAAGGCCAGGAACCGGTGGGCTCCATGGGAAATGATTCCCCCCATGCTGTTTTGTCGGAACAGAACCAGCTTCTTTATAATTATTTCAGGCAGTTGTTTGCCCAGGTGACCAACCCGCCCATTGATCCGGTCCGTGAAGAATTGGTCATGTCCCTGATGACCTATATCGGGAATCCCGGCAATATTCTTTCTGAAATTCCCCAGAACAGCCGTTTGATCAAACTGCGGCACCCCATTTTATCCAATGAGGATCTTAAGATGCTCAAGGGATTGAAACTTCAGGATTTCAGGAGTTCGGTCATCGCCATGGCATTTCCTGCCGGGGGAGGGGGGAAGGACCTTGAAAAGGCCCTGCTCGCCTTATGTGAAAAATGTGAAACCGCCCTCAACAACGGAAACCGGGTGATTATTTTAAGTGACCGGAATCTTCCTGAAGGCATGGCACCCATACCGGCTCTTCTTGCGGCCTCAGCCGTGAACAAACACCTGGTTCGTATTGGACAGCGAACCGGAGCAGGGATTGTGATTGAAACCGGTGAGGCCAGGGAAGTGATGCACATTGCTTTGCTTCTGGGATATGGGTCCACGGCGGTCAATCCTTATCTGGCCTTTGAAACCGTGGCTGATCTGTCCATGAAAGACCGTCTACCCAAAAAGAAGGATGTCACCAAAGCCATTGAAAACTATATAAAATCTTTGGGCAAGGGCCTTTTGAAAGTCATGAGTAAAATGGGTATCTCCACCTTGAGAAGTTACCGGAGTGCCCAGGTATTTCAGGCCGTGGGTCTGTCACGTGCTGTGATTGATGCTTATTTCACCGGAACCTCATCCACCATAGAAGGCATTGGTCTTGAAGAAATCGCCCAGGAGGCCAACCATCGCTACAATGAGGCCTTCAAGGTCATTGAAACCCAGAGAAGTATTCTGCCTCCGGGCGGATACTACCGATCACGTGTGGATGGCGAGAGACACCTGTGGACCTCCCGTTCCATCAGTACGCTCCAGCATGCAGTCAGAACAAATAATTATGATCTTTACCGTGATTACGCGGCCATGATCAATGACCAGAGTAAAAAACAGAGCACCTTGCGGGGTCTTTTTACCTTTAAATATGGTAAAGCCATCCCCTTGGAAGATGTGGAACCCGCATCTGAAATTGTAAAGCGGTTTGTCACCGGTGCCATGAGCTTTGGCTCTATCAGCAAGGAAGCCCACGAGTCCATTGCCATTGCCATGAACCGGCTCAAGGGTAAGAGCAACAGCGGAGAAGGGGGAGAAGACCCGGTTCGTTTTATCCCTCTACCCAACGGAGACAGCAAATCAAGCGCCATCAAGCAGATTGCCAGTGGACGGTTCGGTGTGACAGCCGAATACCTGGTCAATGCCAGGGAGCTTCAGATTAAAATCGCCCAGGGTGCCAAGCCAGGAGAAGGGGGCCAGCTTCCGGGCCATAAGGTGAATGATGAAATTGCCAGGGTCAGGCATTCCACACCGGGTGTGACCCTGATATCACCACCGCCCCATCACGACATTTATTCCATTGAGGATCTGGCCCAGCTGATCTTTGATCTGAAAAACGTCAATCCAACAGCCATTGTTTCCGTGAAGCTGGTGGCCGAAGCAGGGGTGGGCACTGTGGCAGCCGGCGTGGCCAAGGCCCATGCAGATTCGGTTCTGATAAGCGGAAGTGACGGCGGCACCGGAGCCTCACCGATTTCATCCATCAAACATGCCGGGGGACCGTGGGAAATAGGACTGTCAGAAACCCAGCAGACCTTGATATTAAATGGCCTCAGGGACCGTATCCGCATCCAGGTGGATGGTCAGATCAAAACAGGCCGTGATGTGATTGTGGGGGCACTCCTCGGTGCCGAAGAATTTGGGTTTGCCACCTCAATTCTCGTGACCCTGGGCTGTGTGATGATGCGAAAATGTCATAAAAACACCTGTCCGGTGGGTATTGCTACCCAGGATCCCCGATTGCGTGAACTGTTTAATGGGAAACCCGAGCACGTGGTGAACTTCCTTCATATGATCGCGGAGGAAGCACGCGAGATCCTTGCAAAACTAGGTTTCTCACACATGGATGATATCATCGGCCGATCAGATCTTCTTTCCACGGACAAGGCCATTGATTTCTGGAAAGTCAAGGGGATTGATCTGTCCCGCATCTTCTACAATCCCTGGGCCACAGACCCCTCTGTGGCCAGGCGGGCCATCCATGCCCAGCCGTCTGACATTGATCATGTGCTGGACAGAGATCTTATTAAACGAGCGGCAAAGGCCCTTGATTCAGGGAAAAAGGTTAGCATGGACATCCCGGTGAAAAACAGTTTCAGAACCATTGGAACCATGCTGTCCGGTGAAATCGCAAGGCGTTACGGCGATAAAGGGCTGCCCGAAGACACCATCACCTGCAACTTTACAGGCTGTGCCGGACAAAGTTTCGGGGCCTTTGCCGCAAGGGGACTGACCATGATCCTCGAAGGTGAGGCCAATGACTATCTCGGCAAAGGGCTGTCCGGGGGCAAGATCATTGTCAAACCCCAGGATACCTGCACGTTCAACCCATCTGAAAATATTATCGCAGGGAATGTTCTTCTGTATGGAGCCACATCCGGTGAAGTATACCTTTACGGTAAAGCGGGTGAGCGATTTGCCATACGAAACAGTGGCGCCCTGGCTGTTGTGGAAGGTGTCGGGGACCACGGGTGTGAATACATGACCGGCGGTCGTGTGGTGGTTCTGGGTGAAACAGGGATTAACTTCGGAGCCGGAATGAGCGGGGGACTTGCCTATGTGTATGATCCGGGCCAGAAATTTGACCTGCGGTGCAACCTGGAAATGGTGGATCTTGAAATCATCACTGACCCTGAAGAGGCAAAGGATGTCAAGGCCATGATCACACGGCATTACACTTACACAAAGAGCGGAAAAGCAAAGGACATCCTTGACAACTGGGACAAGAGTCTGCCCTGTTTTGTAAAGGTGTTCCCCATGGAATACAGAAAGGTCCTTGGGAAAATGATCCGCGAAGATATTGAGACAGAACGACAGGAGATCCAGCATGGGTAAAGAAACAGGCTTTCTGGATATAGAACGGAAAGATCCGGGTTACCGGGCTAAAGACGAACGAATCAAGGATTACCGGGCTGTGGAGAATATGCCCGATGAAGATGATATTTACGACCAGGCTGCACGGTGCATGGATTGTGGCATTCCATTTTGCCATGACTACGGCTGCCCTTTGGTGAACATTATTCCGGAGTTCAATGACAGAGTATACCATGGAGACTGGCAGGGCGCCCTGGACATTCTCCTTGCAACCAGCAGTTTTCCCGAATTCACAGGCAGGGTGTGTCCAGCCCCTTGTGAAGAAGCGTGTGTGGACGGCATCAACGGAGAGCCTGTCACCATCCGCCAGATTGAACTGGCCATTATTGAAAAGGCCTTTGAAAAAGGCTTGATGAAGCCGGAACCCCCGCCCTTTTATCATGCACAAAAGGTGGCTGTGATCGGATCCGGCCCTGCAGGCCTGGCCGCTGCATTGATGATCAATCGAGCAGGATACAAGGTGACTGTTTACGATGAAGCCGACAAACCCGGCGGGCTTTTGCGCTACGGCATTCCGGACTTTAAAATGGAAAAAAACGTGGTGGAAAGACGCATACGGCTCATGGAACAGGAGGGCATCGCGTTTGAACAGAATGTCCTTGTGGGAACAGATATCTCCACCCGTTATTTGACCATGCATTTTGATGCCATCTGCCTGACCTGCGGGGCTCGCAAACCCAGGGACCTGGATATACCCGGCCGCAATCTCATCGGTATTTTTTTTGCTATGGATTTTCTCACCCAGCAGAACAAACGGATCAGCAAGGAGATGATTTCACCGTCCACGGAAATCAGTGCCGCAGGTAAAAACGTGGTTGTCATTGGAGGCGGAGACACGGGCTCGGACTGCATCGGAACCTCCCTCCGGCAAGGGGCAAAGAATGTGACCCAGCTGGAAATTCTCCCCAAACCACCTGCCCAAAGGGCCGATCAGACGCCCTGGCCCATGTGGCCCAATAAACTTCGGGAATCCCATGCCCACAAAGAAGGGGGTTCAAGGCGCTGGTCCGTGAGCACCAAAGCTTTTCTTGGCGAGAATGGGGTTCTCAAGAAAATTCGCTGCGTGGAACTGGAATGGTCCCAAAAAGATGGCCGCATGGTTCCCCAGGAGATCAAAGGCTCTGAATTTGACATTGAAACAGACATGGTGCTTCTGGCCATGGGCTTCACCGGTCCAGGCAACGAGTCCCTGGTCAACAGCTTTGGCCTTGAAACCGATGCCCGGGGGAATATCAAGGTTGACGAGTCCATGATGACAAACATCCAAGGCGTGTTTGCAGGCGGTGATATGGCCAGGGGCCAGTCCCTGGTGGTCACGGCAATCTATTCAGGAAAACAGGCTGCCAAAGGTTTGATCAACTATCTGTCATAGGATAAAGAAGCAAAAATGAAAACCGAAGGAACCGTCTTTGAAAGGACTTATAAGGATTACCTTGAACAGCTTAAAGGACTATCCTTCGAATCAATCGCACAGAAACTTGGGGCAAAAATTGAAGGTCAGACTCTAAAAATTCAGTTATTTAACATGGAGTATGCGGTTTCATCCCAGTGTATTGCAGACCCCTGGGGTAAAAAGCCTTCCTATGATATTTGTGTGATTCTTTGCAAGTATCTTTTGTTATGTCCGGATGAATCGCCCAAAAAATATGACTGGGTATCGTTCAGAGATTTAAAAGACTCGGGGCCTTTGATCAATTATTTCACACAAGATGTTGAACGATCCATTGCCTCTCAATTTTCCGGAAAGATCGATGATTTGAAAAAAGCGAGTGACCTAATCGGCGCTTATCCTTCGGCCATTGATGTTAAGTATGACATTTCTTTACTGTTCAATGCGCTTCCAAAGATTCCTGTCATGATGCTCTATAACGATACGGATGACGAATTTTCAGCAACATGTTCTGTTTTGTTTGAACAAAGGGTGGAAGCCTACCTGGATGCCGAATGTATCGCCATGCTTGGCCGGCACTTGTTTAACCGTTTGAAAATGGCATGTCATATTATGCCGCATGCAACATGAACTCAACTTTCACGGCTTCGTATGGAAAGATGATGCGCCCGTTTTCTGAGTGATCAAGTATTCCGGCGTTTAGTAGTGCAGTAACATCACCGTGAACGGCCTTTACATCACGCCCAACACGTCGCGCTGCTTCGCGAATTGATATTGGACCGGCTCCGCAGAGAATTTTAAGCAACTCCCAGCGTTTTGCAGTTAGTACCTGCCAAAGTAATTCCGGATTTGCAAAGCTTATTTGTGAGGATTTTTGGGATTTTCCTGTTTTCCATGCGCATGTGAACTCTGCCATCGAATCGGCAGGTGTTCGTACATTAAGAGTTATTGTTTTCATGGTTCCACCTCTCTATATCGTTCTGGAAGTCCGCGACCAACTGCTCCGGTGTCGTGAATGCGTAGTCATTTTCTTTTCCATCAACATGCCGATGATCACCCTTCCCAGTCTCATTGTCATAGCGCAAAACGCATTTACCACGCACGATATACGCAAGCCTGTACTTGAACTCGTGCACAGATCCACGCAGTGACTTTGGGAGACGCCATAATACCAACTCTGCAAATGTCGATTTAGAATAGACAATACGTGTGCTAATGAGTTTAACAGCTTTCATGTTGGAGATTATAACAACATGCGAGTTTGTTGTCAACAACTCCAACAGCAAAATTGTAGGCGGAAATCACATTCCGAACGAGAAGCTGAGTCGCGCAGTTTTATGTGTCGCCTCCAGCTGTTGGTTGGCGACGTACTTCCGAATTATTCGTTCTCGTATGCTTTACCCCTTGAATGCATATAGGTATGAGCATGGGGATAGATGGAATAAATACCCCTGTGGGATCGAACTATTTTTAGTCCAAAGGTTTAATTTTGATTTTAAATATTGACAAAAAACTCATAAGTCTGTTTTGGTCAGATGTATAAACAGAAAAAGGGGTGTGGGATAAAGGGGGGGGGCCTGGTCCAACCATACGTCATCCATGGCCAGTGGCTCACCATAGTCATCCGACACGGCATCACGATCCAGGAACAAACAAATAGAATAAAATTGCATGGCGATTCCCTGGCTATGACAGGTGGCTGTGGACTGACATTAAAAGACTCTGGATAAAAGGAGAAAAAATGGCTTTTTTGTATGAAACAGAATCGTCTCAGGTGGGGCTTTTTTTTGCTTTAGCAGAAAAATTTGGCGATGATGTGTTTATGAGCTCTAAGTTTAAAAACGGAGAACCCTGCAATGAATGGGTCGACATAAGTTGGAAAAAAGCGGCTGAAAATATCAGGGTCTTTGGTTCTGGCCTTATTGATATGGGCATCATGAAAAATGATCGCGTGGCGATTTTTTCCCATAACCGTCCCCGGTGGGTGATCAATGATCTAACCATCCAGGGCGCCGGTGCCGTTGGTGTTCCGGTTTATCCTACAAGTACAGACAGCCAATTGACGTTTATTCTGAATGATTGTGAAGCCCGGGCTCTAATTGCCGGTGATCCGGAGCTGGCCAAGCAAGCTTTACGGATCAAAGACCAGGTGCCGTCCCTGAAATTTATCGCGACCATGGGACCGGTGGGGGATTCGGTTGCCCGTGAGATTATCCCCTATGATGATATGATTTTACGGGGAAAAAATGCTCCGGGAGCATTAAACGAGTTTGAATTGCGTCGGAAATCAATTGCAATTGATGATCTTGCGGCGATTATCTACACCTCAGGAACTACAGGAAATCCCAAAGGTGTGGTGTTGACCCAGGATAATTTTAAGTCCCAGACCCGACTGGTGATCGGCGCGCCTATTACCAAAAAACTTCTTGAACGACAAATCCGACTCACAACCCTCTGCCATCTGCCACTGTGTCATATTATGGGACGGGCCAGTGATTATCATGCCCAGATGGCCTTGGGGTCCCGCATCTGTTTTGCCGAAAGCATTCAAAACATGTCGAAAAATTTACTTGAAATACGGCCCCAGGTGCTCTCGTCCATACCCCGGTTATTTGAAAAAATTTATGAAGGTGTTCAACAGTATGCACGGAAATTAACCGGTTCTAAAAAGAAAGTCTTTTATTGGGCCATGAAAGCAGGTGAAGATGCCTCCGGTTATATGATCAAGGGCGAAAAACTACCCATGCTCGTGGGCTTAAAATTTGCCCTGGCCAATATTCTTGTCTACCGCCATATCCGGGTACATTCAGGCCTTGATCGGCTGGTGTCCGCCATCAGCGGGGGAGGTCCATTGGCGCCGGAAATTATAACATTTTTTCGTTCCATGAATATCATTATTGCCGAAGGTTACGGTCTGACTGAAACCACCTCCCCGGTTTCCTGGAACGGTCCACGGTTCCTGGAACCTTTACCGGATACCTTTCTTTATAATAAAGCCTTTGACTGGATGATCGATACCATGGTGGTCATGCAAGGCCAGGGAAAAAGCCCCTTCACAAGCGTCATTGGTTTTTTAAAAGTCACGGTGGTCTCTAAGCTGATTCTTCCCAGGATTCTGATCAAACCGGGCTTTGTGGGCAGCCCTTTGGATGAAACCCAAATCAAAATCGCTGAAGATGGTGAAATCCTTGTCAAAGGTCCCCAGGTTTTTTCACAAAAACACGGGTATTTCAATCAGCCTGAAAAAACAGCGGAGGCGTTTACCGACGATGGTTTTTTCAAAACCGGAGACATTGGGGCGTTTGATGAAGATGGTTTTTTAAAAATTACGGACCGGAAAAAAGAACTGCTGGTGACGTCCGGGGGGAAAAATATTGCGCCACAGCCCATTGAAATGGCCTTGATCGTGGACCCCTATGTGGACCAGGCCTGTGTTATCGGGGATGGGAGAAAATATATTTCAGCCTTGGTCGTTCCCCAGTTTGGTGTGTTGGAGTCCTATGCCATCACCCAGGGAATAACGTTTAAAGACAGACATGATCTGATAGGAAAAAAAGAAATCCTTGATTTGTTTGATACGAGGCTTGCCCTTATAAACTCAAAATTCGCCCGGTACGAGCAGATAAAAAAAATCCATCTTCTGCCCCATGGTTTTTCTCCGGAAACCGGTGAACTGACACCCACCATGAAAATGAAACGCCGTGTCATTTACCAGAAATACACCCATGAAATCGAGTCTATGTATTCAGCGTAAGACTTAAAAATTCCATGTATTATCTGGGAATAAAAAAACGGTTTAACCACGGAGGCACAAAGAGCACGGAGAAGGGCAAAAAAACAGAGAAATAGGGGGTGTAAATAATTAATTTTCTACAATCCCAAAGCTTTTCTCAGCGCCTCAGCGCCTCAGCGAGATCTATTTCTTTTTCATCGAATAACGTTAACACCAGCAACTGAGACGCACTATAAACGTTCAGGTTCCGGAACGAGGTCGGTGTGTTTTTTCTCTCGCAGAGGCGCAGAGAATGGCTAAAAACAGAGGTATTTATTCACGGGTACTATCGTCTATGTCAAGACACAGGAATGGGAAGGTCTCACCCTTAGCTATGTCATTCCGGGCGGGACTTCTTCTGTTTCTGACGTTTAAATCGTCTATAGACTCATCCGGGCCCTTCAGACGGGAATGTGAAGCCGACCCGGAATCCATGGTGTTGGGTCAGGGAGGATGAAATTGAATAGAACGGTTATGCGTTTACGGATATGGATTCCGGGTCACAAAAAGCCGTGCCCGGAATGACACAGCGGAGTGATAGGCCATGACCTACTCTTCTGTT
>Ga0180007_10000776_pt1 | contig 49189 bp, 55 predicted proteins | sample MM_PC_MetaG_FD_121122 | JGI IMG/M metagenome (GOLD analysis project Ga0180007, IMG submission 121122) | Groundwater microbial communities from the Aspo Hard Rock Laboratory (HRL) deep subsurface site, Sweden - MM_PC_MetaG | ecosystem: Environmental > Aquatic > Deep subsurface > Groundwater... | reverse complement strand
TGCGAGTCACAGCGCAGAATCTCCTCGCGGCAGAACGGACGAGCTCTGATGCCACGTCCGTTTGAGCTATCGGATCCCAAACGCGCACGCCAACTGGCAGATGTCATCGCTTCGCTTGCGCCATCCACTCCAGTCAAGATCGTCCATGTCTGCGGAACCCACGAGATGGCGATCACCCAGCACGGACTTCGTCGTTTCTTGCCCAAGAATGTGGAGATCCTTGAGGGGCCTGGCTGTCCTGTGTGCGTGACTCCGACAGCCGATATTGACGCGGCTGTTCAAATCGCAGAAGCAGGTGCCATCCTCTGTACATTCGGCGACATGACGCGCGTTCCCGGCACACGCTTGACCTTGGAGCAAGCTCGATCCAAGGGATGTGACATCCGCGTCGTGCTGTCTGCTGCCGAAGCTTCCAACATTGCCAAGGAGACGGATCGCGCAGTCGTCTTCTTCGCCGTCGGATTTGAAACCACCACGCCAATGACAGCCGCAGTATTGGTGAATGAACCGCCCGCCAATTTCTCAGTGCTCGTTTCGCACAAGAAAATCCCCGAGGCAATGGCTGTGTTGCTCAGCATGCCTGGCACCAACATCCACGGCTATTTGGCCCCCGGGCATGTGTCGACCATTCTTGGCATGGCTCCCTATGCGAAGCAGTTGGATCTCTTCAAGATCCCCATCGTCATCGGAGGCTTTGAGCCGCTAGACATCCTCTATGCTATTGCGCTCATTCTCAGACAGCTCCGCAATGGTCAGGGATTTGTTGAGAACGGCTTTCCTCGCGGCGTCGCTGATGAAGGAAATATAACTGCTCAGAGGCTTATTGCGAGGGTGTTTGAATCAACTGACGTGCAATGGCGAGGCATTGGGGTCATTCCCGATTCAGGATATCGCTTGCGAGAGGAATTCGCCCGGTTTGATGCACGTCTTCGGTTCCACATCGAGGGCAAAACTGGAGACGAGAGAATACCAGGCTGCCGATGTGCCGACGTGTTGACGGCCCGAGCCACGCCAGCAGATTGTCCGTTGTTTAGAGCACGCTGTACACCGCTGTCACCCGTTGGCCCATGCATGGTGGGGTCTGAGGGCGCATGCAGCATTTGGTATCGCTACGGAGGTCGTGAGCTACCATGACATCCAACGAGAATCGCATTTCTCCGCTGCACGGTGCTGGTGGCGAGATGATGAGCAGACTACTCGCCGAGCACGTTCTCCCTCATTTTGCTGCATCTCAGGTGGGCAGAATCGGCTTGTCAGCCATGGATGACGGAGCAACCATTGCGTTGCCAACTGCCGGAGAACTGGTGATGACGACAGACAGCCACGTCGTCAAACCGATCTTCTTCCCCGGCGGCGATATCGGGAAACTCGCTGCCGCAGGCACACTCAATGATCTCGCTGTCATGGGCGCGCGTCCGCTTGCCTTGAGTTTGGCGGTCATCATCGAAGAGGACTTCCCCATTTCAGATATAGACCGCATCGTCGAATCCTTCGCTCACACGTTAATCGGGTCCCAAACGCCCCTGATTTGTGGAGACACCAAGGTCATGGGGCGAGGAGAAATCGACGGCATTGTGATCAACACGACAGGGCTTGGAATTGCCAATCCAGCGATTAGTGATGCCGGTGCAGTTCCTGGAGACGTCATCATCGTCACCGGATCCATGGGGGATCACGGCATGGCACTGCTGGCTGCACGCGAGGAATTCCATTTGGAAACTGAACTGAAATCCGATGTGGATTCCATCTGGCCCATGATTCGCACCATCCTGCCCATAGGCGGCATTCACGCCATGAAGGACCCAACGCGAGGCGGGTTGGCTGCGGCTCTCAATGAAATGTCGGGCAAGTCCGGCACGACCATTGAGCTGACTCAATCCGCAATCCCCATCCGGGATGAAGTGCAGGCCTTGTCCGATCTTCTTGGCATCTCACCTTTGGAGGTCGCCAATGAGGGCAAAGCCGTGCTGATCGTTGATCCAGCGTTGGCTGATCAGATTCTGGAAACGCTACAAAAGCATCCGCTTGGACGGCATGCTGCCATCATTGGGATTGTGGGCACGAAATTTCCGGGACGCGTCGTGATGACAACGCCTGTCGGCGGTCGGCGTTTCTTGGACATGCCGCTCGGCGATCCCGTTCCGCGGATTTGCTAGGCAGCCACGACTTCTTTCTTGTGGAATACGAGAAATGGGCATCCCAAGAGGAGACCTTCGTTTATTGAACCCAGCTTCTGCTCGAATCCAACACGAGGGGTGTCCGTGTTCTCCTACGCACTCAGATCAGCAAGCCGCTCTGGGCTCACAGCTACCGAGTGAGCCACGATCGTCGATCTCGGATGAGTGCTCCCTGCGCCTGGCATCTAGGGCAGTAATACGTCTTGGTTTGTGCGTAGCGTATTTCTGCAATCTTCGTCCCACATTCAGGGCAAGGTGTTTCAGTCTTCTCGTAAACACGAAAGAATCCACGCTTGTGGGGAGTGAGAGTTGCCCCGCCAGCGTCCGCGCGAACCGCTGCCAAAGCCCACTCAAGAACAGATCGAATCGACGAATACAATCGCTCAATCTCTTCATCAGCCATGGTCGTGCCATATCGAATCGGAGAGAGTTGAGCATCAAACAGGATCTCATCCGCATAGGCTGAGCCAATACCAGCAATCATCGTTTGATCGGTAAGCAGCTTCTTCAGTTGCCGTCTGTGACTCTTGATATGGCCGACCAGGTACTCCGGTGTGAACTCGGCAGACAGTGGTTCAACTCCCATGTTGGCAATGGACTCGACATCATTGGGAGTGCGAACGACATAGACACGGGCGCGATGGGTTTTCGTGTTTTCGATCAGCCGCAAGTCCTCACCATCCTCAAACGCGATCAGGAACCCACTCGCCTTGGTCGCCTTGGTATCTGATCGGCAGAGAATCAATCGGCCGGCCAGCATCAGATGAATCACGATGTGCAATTCTTCCGCAAGGGTGAAAACAAGGTGTTTGCCACATCGGGAGATGCTCGCCAGGCATTTGCCGACAAGCGAGTCCAATCCAGGATCTACCGTCTTCAAGATGCCCGGATGAAATGGGGTTGCAGACACGATGGTGCGGCCGATAATCTTCTCCGATAGAACGTCCTTCATCACTTCCAGTTCGGGCAGTTCGGGCATCTCGCACCTCCATGGCTAAGTATACCGATGATCCGTACTCCAGCGCCTCCCAAATTTGGGTGCTCAGCGTCCCGCATTCGTACAACCTAGGTCACAGCAGATCTCCTCATTCTCTGCCAAGATGAGTCGAGGTGAACTATGAGTCGTGGGTTGAAGGGGTTTGTTGCTCGCATCGTAATGCTTCTGTGCCTCTTTTTGTGGGGGTGTTTCCTCGTTGCGCCGGTCAATATCACCGGAACGTGGATGGGAACAATGGAATGGACTTCCGGACCCAAGGCTGGCTTCGTGGATCCCATTACCCTCACTCTCGTTCACAGTGATCGCGAACTGACGGGGACGGTCAGGCTCCCCAGCCCTGGCGGGTTGTCTTTCAGCCTCCCCATTGTCCAGGGCAGTACTCGAAACGCTGATCTGTTTCTCATTGCACGTGGGACCAATGCCCAAGTTCCAGGGAACCCCATGGTTGAGTTCCAGATCGACGGAGAATTCGAGCAAGAAGTGATGTCTGGCGATGGCACTCAATCCATTGATGGCAAGGTATATGCCTTCACATGGCAAGCCGTGTTGACGACTGATCCAGTCGCACCAGCTGGCCTATAGCCCTTCTGCTTCACGGTCTCACAGTCTCCCTTCGTGACGATCGTGGTCAATGGCTGCTGAATCCCGCTTCGAGGCAAGCCCGTAACCACCGCCACCGGGGGTCTGGATGCTGATGGTATCTCCGACAAACAGCGTGATCGCCCCCTTCGCGGGTAGAGGCATTTCCTGGCCATCTCTGATGAGGACGTTTCTGCCTAGGGCACCAGGCTGTCCACCCTGGACACCGTAGGGAGGGTTGATTCGACGGTCGGTCAAGAACGATGCGCGAGCGGTGGGTGCCAAACACGTCATATCGCGCCGCAGCCCAAGCCCGCCGCGATACTGGCCCTGGCCGCCTGTTCCGGGTCGCAACTCGTACCGCTCCACGCGTAATGGGTAGCTCGTCTCCAACGCCTCAATAGGCGTGTTGAGTGTGTTGGTCATATGAGAGTGGATGCCATCGATACCGTCTTTGCTGGAACGTGCTCCAAAACCACCTGCCATCGTCTCGTAAATCGTAAACGGTTTCCCAGTCCGCGGATCCACGCCGCCGATGGCCAAATTGTTCATTGATCCCTGACAAGCAGCGATCGATCGTTCCGGTGCCAGCTTTCCCAGTGCGCCGAGAACGACATCCACAATACGTTGGGAGGTTTCCAGGTTTCCACCCACGACAGGAGCAGGCAAACACGCATTGACAACGCTCCCTTGAGGGGCCGTGATTTCAATGGCCCGATAGCATCCTGAATTCGGTGGAATATCGGGGTCTGCAAAAGCACGGATTGCATAATAGGTCGCTGATGCCGTCACAGCGTACACAGCATTCACCGGGCCGCGGACCTGATCAGCCGTACCACTGAAATCAACGGCGATTCGATCCCGTTGAATGGCAACTCGCACCCGAATAGGAATCGGCTCATTCAAAATCCCGTCATTGTCGAGCACGTCCTCAAAACACGCTTCACCCTGCGGCAACAGGGATATTTGGTGCCGCATTCGTCGGTCGGAGTAGTCCAACACAGCAGACATCGCGTCAAGTAGCACGGATTGACCGATACGCTGGCACAATTGCTGAATCCGATCGATGCCAATGGCACAACCAGCCTTCTGCGCTCGCAAATCACCCCAACGTTCTTCGGGCGTACGCACATTGGCAAGGATCATTTGGAGCAAGTCATCACTCAGGGCCCCCCCCTTCCACAAGTGAATGGGCGGAATGCGCAATCCCTCTTGGTAGATTTCTACGGTGTCTCCGGCCAGACTGCCCGGCTCCTTGCCACCGACATCCGCGTGGTGGGCTCGATTGGCGACAAATCCGATCAACCGATCCTCAACAAACACCGGTGCGACAAACGTTACGTCTGGCAAATGCGCCCCACCGGAGTAGGGGTCATTGAGCACAATCACATCGCCGGGAGCAAAGGCCTCCACGTGGTTGATTGCCGCAATCACGGAATACGGCATGGCTCCAAGGTGCACGGGAATCGACTCAGCTTGGGCAATCATTTGCCCTTGAGCATCAAACACTGCGCTGGAGCAGTCGCGCCGCTCCTTGATGTTGGGGCTGTAGGAGGTGCGCACAAGATTCGCATTCATTTCGTCGGCAATGGCCGAAATCGCATGACGAAGGACCTCTAGACTGATGGCATCCACTCGCGTCGGGTCCTGGCTCATGAGATCTCCAGTTGCAGAGTGCCCATGACATCGCACGAACCCCGGACGCCCGGGGGCACAAGCAAGGTCGCGTCTGTTCCCCAAAGTACGGCAGGTCCCTCGATGGTATCGTTCACCGTCAAACCGCGCCGATCCATCATCCGCGACACGATGGGACCGCTGGCATCAAACCAGACGAGATGCTCGCACGTGTCGATGAAAGCATCGTCAAAACGCACACGGGGCTGTGCAAAGGCCGGAGGCGCTGTCATCCGTAGCCTAAGGGCGACCAGTTCAATCCCCTCATCAAGCGACGCGTGCCCATAGCGCGCCTGATGTTCATTGTGAAATGCATCCTCCCATGTGGCCAGATCGCCTACGGATAGTCCCAATCCAGCTCGCGACTCAAGTCGAATATTGAGCTCGTGAGATTGTCCTTGATAGCGCAGATCCGCAGACATTTCCAGTCGTAACTGCGATTCCTCGATCCCTTCTGCTGATAGCTCCCGCAATCCGCGTGCCTCAAGCGCACGAAATCGCTCCATCAATGCCGTCTCATTCATTGCGGAGAGAGGGCGGAGGATGCTTATCCCGTAGTCCCGGCCGATTTCACACGTTAGCAGCCCCATGGCTGACAGGACACCTGCAGCTGCCGGAACGATCACGCGAGGAATGGCCAATCTTCGCGCAATCGACACGGCGTGCAATGGCCCTGCACCGCCGAATGCGAGCAGCGAGAATTGGCGGGGATCGTAGCCACGCTCTACGGAAATGACGCGAACTGCGCGTTCCATCGCTGCGTCTGCCACATCCAGGATTCCCAATGCCGCCTGCTCTATCGTGAGGCTCAACCGATCGGCAATGATTCGGATAGCCGCTTGAGCCTTGTCGACGTTCAATGTGAGGTTCCCGCCCAGGGGCATTGCCGGCAACAGATGTCCGAGCACAACGTGGGCATCGCTAACTGTAGGCTGTGTACCGCCTCGTCCGTAGCACGCCGGGCCAGGAACAGCTCCCGCACTCTTGGGGCCCACTCGAAGCGCCCCTCCCGCGTCAATCCAGGCGATGCTTCCTCCGCCAGACCCGATCGTGTGGATTTCGTTCATTCGCACGGCTACCGGATAATCGCCAACAGATCCCGTGGTGGTCTGGCCAATCTCACCGTCTTGGATGAGCGCAACGTCGCAGCTAGTACCTCCCATATCCATGGTGATTAGATTCGGCGAAGCCATCGACTGCCCAATCGTCTTTGCGCCCTGCACACCGGCAGCCGGTCCCGACAGGAGGATGCGAACCGGTTCCTTCTGCGCCTGTGTCGCGCTGATGACTGTGCCATTCGATTGCATGATCTGCCATTCGGGCTTGATGCCCAAATCGCTCGCCTGGTCGGCAAGATTGTGCATATACTTCTCAATCACCGGCCGCAGAGATGCGCAGACCGCAGTCGTCGAGGTCCGTTCATATTCACGAAATTCTGGCAGCACATCACTCGAAAGGGTAATCGGAATACCAAGCCTCTGTTGGAGTCGCTCTCGAGCGCGCTGCTCATGAGCTGAATTGAGATAGGAGAATAGGAATACGATGGCGACAGCCTCGACATTCTCCAAGGCGAGGTGCTCGGCAATGTCATCGATCTCAGCGTCCGAAAAAGCACGAACAACGGCTCCCGTGGCATCGAGACGCTCAGAACACTCCAATCGAAAATCGCGACTGACAATCGGAGCAGGTCGCTCGACATTGAGATCATAGAGATGGGCTCGGTTCTGACGGCCAATCTCTAGGACATCTCGAAAGCCCCGCGTGGTGACGAGCGCCGTTTTTGCCCACGCCCCTTCGAGCAGAGCATTGGTCGCAACGGTAGACCCATGGGCAATTCGATCCACAAGCGATGGCGCAAGAACCCCTTGTTCCACGAGTTCCTCAAGCGCGTGAACGACACCACGTTCGGGAGAGGCGGGAGTCGAAGGGAATTTGTAGAGACGCAGCCCAGAATCATCAGACAGTACCAGATCAATGAACGTCCCGCCGATGTCTATTCCAATGGCCTTGGTCACAGTTTGGAAGTATAGGATCCAGCCATTGTCGCCGCAAACTTAGGTCAGAACAGTCAGAAGAATCGTAATGGTAATCAGACTGAGGGCCGTCGAGACAAACACCACTGTTGCCGCAAGTTCAGGGTTCCTCCGAAACTGGGTCGCAAGAATCAGCGAGTTCACAGCGCTCGGCATGCTTGCTTCCACAATCAAGACCGCTTGCAGTAATCCTGTGATACCCAGCAATGTGGTGATCCCCCATCCTAGGAACGGAGGGATCAACAGCTTGATGCCACTCAGCAAAATGGAATCCACACCAAAGTGATGAAGTCGCACACGCGAGAGCTGAATTCCCAGCATCAACAACTGCGCAGGAATCGCTGCCTGGGCCAGCAAGTCAATCGAGCGCAACACACCTTCGGGCATCTCGACCACGACGACACGCATCAGGATAGCCAACAGGAACGCGTAAAGATGGGGGTATCGCAAGATGCGAGTGAGACCTTGTTTCCAGTTCGCACCCTCTTGCCAAGAGGCCACGCCAATGCCAATCGTTGCCTGCATCATGATGGACACGAGAACAAAGATCACACCGAAGGCGAATCCCTGCTCGCCAAAGGCAAACAGCATGACAGGAAGGCCGTAGTTCCCGCAATTCGCGAACAACAGAACGAGCGATCCAGCTGCTTGGGAATCGGCATCCCATCTCCTCACTCGTCCCACAAGGCGGGAAATGGCCAACATGGAGAGCTGGATAAGGATGACGTAGATGCCAATCAATGCAGCGCTCTGAAGAGAAATCTCCGAGACATAGATAGATCGAAAGATGAGCGCCGGTGCCAGCAGATAGAAGATGATCCGCATCAGCACGAGGGGCTCTGATCGGACCGAGCGGCCGACAAGATACCCACATCCTCCCACCAGGAATACGGGAAGAATTACATTGAGCAGTACAGCCAAGGATCAGCCCTCCATCATGATACGATTCTGTTTGAAGTTTCAGGCAATGGCCGCCTATTCGCAAATCTCGACTACCCGTCCTGCTCGTTCTTTGAGTACAATCCCTCCGTCACAGGAGGAGACCCCATTGACGCAAACGACGCAGCGGATTCTAGTCACAGGAGCATGTGGACAAATCGGTTCGGAATTGATCCCCGTTTTGCGACAGCGGTATGGAGATACCAACGTAGTCGCCACGGACATTCGTCCTCCCGAAGCAGATTGTCTCAAGGATCAGGGTCCATTTGAGCTGCTGAACGTCTGTGACCGCGCTAGGATGGATGACATCATTGCACGCTATGCAATCGATACCGTGTACCATATGGCGGCCATTCTTTCAGCCACTGGGGAGGAGAATCCAACGCTTGCCTGGGACGTCAATATTCTTGGGCTGGTCAACGTGCTAGAGATCGCGCGGCAGCGCAAACTGGTTCGCGTCTTCTGCCCTAGCTCGATCGCCGTATTCGGACCTGACACACCTCACGATTGTGCCCCCCAAACCACCATTCTGACTCCAACGACCATGTATGGAGTCACCAAGGTGACTGGCGAGTTGCTCGGCGAATACTACGTGCATCGCTTCGGCTTGGATATTCGGGGCGTCCGCTATCCAGGCATTATTTCCTCAGAGACACTCCCTGGCGGTGGCACAACTGACTACGCGGTGGACATCTTTTATCACGCACTGAAGTACAAGTCATATTCATGTTTTGTTCGTTCAGACACTGTGCTGCCGATGATGTACATGCCTGATTGTGTGAAGGCAACGATGGATCTGATGGATGCGGATTTCAATTCTCTCCGCAGCCACTGCAATTTCAATTTGGCTGGAATGAGCTTCTCGGTCGAGGAGCTGGCAAATGAAATCCAGAAACACATCCCCGATTTCGTTTGTGACTATGCTCCAGATTTTAGACAAGCCATCGCTGACTCCTGGCCGCAGACGATCGACGACTCACCTGCACGGACACAGTGGGGCTGGCGGCCTCGCCATGACCTGAAGTCAATGACTCGCGATATGCTGGAGAAGTTGCGTCCACGCTTGACCTAGCACCGTCCCAGCCCAGCGCGCCCCGACTTCATTGTTCGGCAACCCCAAATGCAAGAACGCCTCTTGCGTGAATTTGCAAGAGGCGTTCTTGACTCATTTGCTCTCTTGACGACGAGCGTCCCCTATTCTCCAGACTCGACAAGCATGATCCGCGCCATCTGCGCACCATCACCTTGTCGTGGTCCCAATTTGAGGACACGCGTGTATCCGCCGTTTCGATCCTTGAATCGCGGACCAAGCTCATCAAATAACTTGGTGACCGCTGCCTTGTCTCGGATGCGGGAGAATGCAATGCGCCGCGCATGCAGGTCCCCACGACGCGCCAACGTAATGAGGCGTTCAGAGAACCGCTGACTCGCTTTGGCCTTCGTCAACGTTGTATCCAAATGCTCATGCATGATGAGCCCGGTAGCCAAATTGGCTAGTACGCTTTTCCGGTGACTGCGCACCATGCCGAGCTTATCGACATTGTTTCTATGCCTCATGACGAATCTCACCTTCACTTTGTAGAGAGTAGCCCAGCTCTTCCAATCGATCTTCGACTTTGCTCAGCGTCTTGCCGCCGAATCCGTGAATGTCAAGTAATTCCTCACGGGGACGGGAGATCAAGTCATGAAGCGTCACGATGTCCGCCTCTTGAAGGAGGTTACACGCACGCTGATCGATATTCAGGTCAATCAGAGAGATCGACAGCTCTTCAGCTTCGACTTCTTCTGCCTCATCCACGGAAATGCCGTACGGATGCTCAGCGAAATCACTGAACAGGTCGACGTGTCGTTTAAGAATTCGGCTCGCCTCAGACAGCGCCTCTTCAGGCTTGATGCCGCCATTGGTCTCCAACTCAAGGACAAGTCGTTCGTATCCCGTCTTGCCCCCCACTCGTGTCTCTTCACTATGGTAGTTTACGAGTCGGACAGGGGAGAAATCCGCATCGACTGGAATCACCGAAAGGGGTGAGTCCTCTAGGCTATTCATTTCTGAAGCCACATAGCCGAATCCAGTTTCTACTTCGATTTCCACGTCCAGCTCTCCGTCCTTGCTGAGCGAAGCGATATGGAGATCCCGATTGATGATCTCGACGCCTGGAGGTGTATTGATGTCGGCAGCCGTAACTTCAGCAGGCCCCTTGATCACCAACGTAAGCCGTTGCATCTCATCGCCAGTCATTCGTAGTGAAAGACTCTTGAAATTGAGAATGATCTCCAAGACGTCTTCGCGGACGCCCTCGATCGTATCGTATTCATGATACTTTCCTGCAAAACGGACGCGCACGACGGCAGCACCGGGAATAGCGGAAAGCAACACCCGACGCAACGAGTTCCCGAGCGTGGTCGCAAAACCACGCTCAAGCGGCTCGATTGAAATCTTCCCGCTAGTTTCCGTTAGTTCTTCGATCTTTATCCCTTTTGGGAAGACAAGCTCGTCCATGTCGCCTCCTAGCGGGAGTAGAACTCAACGATCAGGTTGGTGGCGATCGATAGACCAATCTGCTCAACGTTTGGCGCTGTGACCAGTTGGAACTTCATCGCATCGACATTCTTATCCAACCACGTAGGGACTTCTCGTCCCTGGTTTGAGTCAATGATCGCTTTCATTCGACTACGGCGCCCTTCTTTGATGGCCACAAAGTCACCCTCTCTGAGGAGCATGGACGGCACATTCGACGCTCGTCCGTTCACCTCAAGATGACCGTGAACAATCATCTGTCGCGCTTGCTGGCGGGATGAGGCAAAGCCGGCTCTGTAAACGAGATTGTCAAATCGTCGCTCCAACAAGACCAACAAGGCTTCACCCGTGACGCCCTTCCTGCGCTTGGCTTCCGCAATGTAGTTGCGGAACTGCTTCTCGCGTACGCCATAAATCCGTCGCGCTTTTTGCTTTTCACGCAAGTGAAGAAGATATTGACTTCTTCGCGGTCGCCGTTTCTTGGGCCCTTCTCCCGGGGGTCGTGATCGCGAACTCATCGCACAAGCACGCGAATAGCAACGATCCCCTTTCAGGAAGAGTTTCTCGCCCTCTCTGCGGCACTGCTTACATTTTCCTCCAGTATCTCGACCCATTATCGTCTCCCCTTGCTGTGGGAAAGCGGAGTTACGTTATTCACTTCTTCGACGCGGATCCCAGAAGACTTGATTGTCTGAATGACGGATTGCCTCCCTGAACCTGTCCCCTTCACGAAGACAGCCACGGAACGAATCCCGACATCCTTCATTTCCCGAGACAATGACTCTGCGGCAATCTGAGCAGCGTATGGAGTACCTTTTCGAGACCCTTTGTAGCCAACAACGCCCGGCGATTTCCACATGACTGGGTGCCCGTTCATGTCGGTAATCGTAATAATGGTATTGTTGAACGAGGCGTAGATATGAACCTGGGCACGCTCAAGCTTGAAAGTTTTCGCCATAATAGCCGCTACCTCTTCTTACCCGCCTTCGCAGGGCGTGGTCCTTTCCACGTCCGAGCGTTGGCCCGAGTCCGCTGTCCACGCGCCGGTAGGCGCCTCGCATGTCGAGATCCGCGATACGAACTGATGTCCTTCAAGCGTTGAATGCTTGATTGAATCCTTCGCCGCAAATCACCCTCGACCATGAATTGTTCCACTTCACGGCGTAGGTTGTTGACCTCGTTTTCGGTGAGATCCTTCACCCGCACGTCGGGAGAAATCCCTGTCTTATCGATGACCTCAGCCGCACGCGTCGAACCGATCCCGTAGATATACGTCAACGCGATCTCGATTCGCTTGTTGTTCGGCAGATTCACACCTGCTATTCGCGCCATTGATACTCCCCCTACCCTTGCCGCTGCTTATGCTTCGGATTCCGACAGATCACGCGCACTCGACCCTCACGCCGGATGACCTTGCAATTGGCACACATCTTCTTGATAGAAGCTCGTACTTTCATAATGTCAAGCGTAGTTATTATGACTCACGATAGACAATCCTGCCCTTGGTCAGATCATAGGGTGAAAACTCGACGATCACACGGTCTCCGGTAAGGATACGGATATAGTGTTTTCGGATTCTCCCCGAGATATGACACAGCACGACATGATCGTTGTCGAGTTTCACTCGAAACGTTGAATTGGGAAGAGATTCGATAACCTCGCCCCGAACTCGCAGCACGTCTTTCTTTGCTCCGCGTTGTTTCTCGTTTATAGCCACTACGCTTTTTCGTCACCTCCTAGCGTTACGACGACTGTTCCGTTTTCTGTCAGCACAATCGTATGCTCAAAATGCACAGACAATCCACCCGATCCCGTGACGACGGTCCAGCGATCAGCTAGGACCCGTGTTGCCATCGAATCGACCTTGATCATCGGCTCGATAGCCATCGCCATACCCGGTCGCAATCGTGGTCCATGACCAGGCGGTCCGTAGTTGGGAATCTGCGGATCTTCGTGCAAAGCTTTCCCGATTCCATGCCCGACATATTCCTTGACTACGTAAAACCCTGCCAGTTCGACATAGGTCCCGATAGCGTGTGAAATATCGGACAAACGGTTTCCTATCTTAACTTGTTCAATTCCTTCCCACAAGCTACGTTCACCAACATCCATCAATCGTCGAGCCGTTTGGTCGACTTGGCCGACACCCACTGTCGTGGCCATATCCACGTGCAGTCCGTCTCGCACCAGCCCAATATCGATCGAGAACACATCTCCCTCTTCGAGCCTTCGCTCCGGCGAGGGAATCCCGTGTACGACTTCTTCGTTGATTGACGCATTGATCGTCGCCGGATAGCCGGAGTAGCCCTTGAATGAGGGGATACCCCCGGCGTCTCGAATCAGTGCCTCCGCCATGTCATCGAAGAACTGGGTTGTACGCCCTGGCTGAACCTGCTTGCACAAGGCGTGCAGGGTTTGAGCCAGAAGCAAACCGTTCTCTTGCATGACGGAAATCTCGGCCGATGTCTTCAGTTCGATCATGCGGTCAGAATGTCAATGATCTCCGAGAACACTTTCTCGGATCCTGCCAAACCATCCAGCGTTCGTAACACTCCCTGCCGTTTGTAGTAGTCGATCAGGGGTGCTGTCGATCGCTCGTAAATATCGTATCGATTGGCGATGACGTCGGTCTTGTCGTCATCCCGTTGATACAACTCACCGCCACACTTGGCGCAAGTCGTTTCGCCTTCTGCGAGATTAAATGTCAAGTTGTAAATCTCGCCACAGCCTTTGCAAACCCGCCGGCTGGTGAGTCGCCGAACCACTTCATCACGAGCAAGGCCAATGTTGAGGACGACATCAATGGTAGCAAACCGGCCCAACGCCTCAGCCTGGGCCGTGGTGCGCGGAAATCCGTCCAACAGAAATCCCGCGTCCGCTGCTTCGATTCGCCCTCGAATCATATCAATGATCAGTTGATCGGGAACAAGATCGCCCCGATTCATGAATTCCTTGGCCGTTTTGCCAAGATCGGTTGCGCGGGCGACTTCGTCACGGAGAATGTCCCCTGTGGACAGATGCGTCAGACCATATTTGTCAACGATCTGCTTTGCCTGCGTGCCCTTGCCCGCGCCAGGAGGGCCAAGTAGAACCACGTGGGTGCGTGCCACTAGCCTCTCCTTCCCAACAAGCCACCCGACTTGGTCAGCGACTCGTAGTGTCGCATGACAAGGTGCGTCTCGATCTGCATCAGCGTATCGATACCCACACCCACCACGATGAGCAACGAGGTCCCACCAATGAGGAACATGGTTTGAGAACCACTCAGCGTCGACAGCAGGTAGGGCAGCACGGCCACTGCGGATAGAAACAACGCGCCAACCAGCAGCAACCGTCCGAGGATGCTTGAGATGTACTCGGCCGTCGGTTTGCCAGGGCGAACGCCGGGAACGAACCCGCCAGCTTCGCGAATATTCTTGGCGACGTCATTGGGATCAAACACAATGGAGCTGTAGAAGTACGTGAAGAAGAAAATCAACAGAACGTAGCAGGCGATATACAGCGGGCTTCCCTGTGCAAACAGAGCCGAAGCCCGGGCCCAACCAAAGGCGCTGAAGATCGTGATTGGGAACGTCAGCAAGGCCATGGCAAAAATGACCGGAATAACGCCCGACTGATTCACGCGCAACGGAAGATGCGACGAGTGTCCACCGTAAATTCTTCGGCCCATCGTCCGCTTGGCATATTGAATCGAAATCTTGCGCTGCCCTTGCTGCACCATCACCATGCCACCAATGACAACAATGAGCAGGACGATGAACGCGATCCCCCAATAGGCAGGAACTGAACCCGTTGAGATCTGCACCCACAGTTGATTCAAGCTGGCCGGGAAACGAGACAGGATACTGATCATGATGATCAAGCTGATTCCGTTTCCAATACCATTTTCAGTGATACGCTCTCCCAACCACATCAGGAAGATCGTTCCCGTCGTCAATGTCACGATGGTGGTTGCATAGAACCACAGCGTCGCATCCACAGGAAACGCGTTCCGAATGATCGACGAGAAGGCAATCGCCTGAACGATGGCCAACCCCACGGTAGCATATCGCGTGTAGGACGTGATTTTTCGACGTCCTTCTCGACCTTGTTGCTGCATTTCCTTGAGCTTGGGGATGACCGACGTCAGCAAACTGAAGATAATCGAAGCATTGATGTAGGGCGTCACGCCCAATGCAAACAGGGAGAAGCGCTGCAATGCGCCCCCGCTGAACATATTCATGAAGTCGAGAAGCCCGCCACTGTCAAAGGCAGTAATCGCATTCAAATTGACGCCGGGAACGGTAATGTGCGTTCCTAAACGAATAACAATGATTGCACCCAAGGTGAACAGAATTCGCTTTCGCAGTTCCGGAACCTTGAAGAGACTCGCGAACTTCTCCCACATGCCTAAATCACCTCGGCCTTTCCTCCAGCTTCCTCGATCTTGCGGACGGCCTCGGCAGCAAACCGATGCGCGCGTACCACAAGCGGTTTGGTCAGTTCTCCTCGACCGAGAATCTTGACCAATTCGACCTTGCCTCTCACCAATCCGCCTTCGCGAAGGCGATCCGGTGTGATCTCATCGTTTGCCTTGAATAGGTTGTTTAGTGTGTCCACATTGACGCAGCCATATTCGACACGCGCATGGTTAATGAAACCACGCTTTGGGAAGCGCATCCAGATCGGTGTCTGGCCGCCTTCATATCCCAGACGGGTTCCGCCGCCAGAACGAGAGTTCTGACCGCCGTTTCCGCGGCCGCTTTCATGGCCACCTGAACCGGATCCATAACCCCGACCGATTCTCTTTCTACGATGATTGGCACCCTTGGTTGGATGCAGATCCTCAAGTCGCATTCTTGACCTCCTGAGTTTCCACACCCATGGCGAGAACCTGTTCGATCTGCTGACGACTTCGCAGTTGTCCCAATCCCTTCAGCGCTGCTTTCGATAGGGTCAATGGATTCGTCGTCCCGATGGACTTGGTCAGGATGTCTTTAATTCCCGCCAGGCGACAGATAGCCCCTACCGTTGTGCCGGCAATGACGCCGGTTCCTGGAAAGGCCGGCTTGAGCAAGACATTGCCAGCCTTGAACTTCCCGTTGATTTCGTGAGGAATCGTTCCACCGTCTAGATTCACGGTCACAAGGCTCTTCTTGGCATCGCGAATGGCCTGTTGAATGGCAAGTGGGATTTCAGTCGTGCTTCCCATGCCCACGCCAACGTGGCCCTTTCCGTCGCCCACCACCATGGTGACGCGGAACCTAAGATTCCGTCCACCCTTGGTGACCTTGCTTACGCGGCGAATGTCGATAATTTCATTCTCAAACTCATCTTGTATACGTTGATTGCGACGCATCAGAACTGCAATCCCCCTTTGCGACAAGCATCAGCAAAAGCCTTTATGACGCCGTGATAGACGTGCCCACCGCGATCAAAAACGACCGCCGTGACGCCTTTTTCCTTCGCACGTTCTGCCAGGATTGCGCCCAGCTTCTCAGCAGAAGCAATATTGGACCCGTGCAATTCTTCACGAAGAGCTGGCTCGAGCGTAGAGGCTTGCAGTAGCGTGACTCTAGCCTCATCGTCAATGACCTGCGCGTAAAGATGACGCAAGGTCTTGGCGATGCACAATCGCGGACGAGCACTTGTTCCGGAAACCTTCTTCCGAAGTCGCAGGTGTCGTTTCACGATGTCTGCGGCACGATTAAATCTTGCCATGTATCTCACTCCCCCTACTATGCACCAGGGCCGCCCATCTTTCCGGCCTTCTGAATGACCTGCTCGTCTTTATAGCGAATGCCCTTGCCGTCATAGACATTGGGTTTGCGGAACTTCCTAATCTCAGCGGCCGCTTGCCCAACGCCCTGTCGATCCGCTCCACGTACGATGATTTCGTTCGGATTCGGGACTTCGACTTCGATGCCCTCGGGGATCTCGTATTCCATGGGATTGGAGTAGCCGAGATCAAGAATAAGGGTCGAACCTTGAAGCCGGGCTCTGTAGCCCAAGCCGCGTACGACCAATCCCTTTTCCCAGCGTTCAGACACCCCGTGCACCATGTTCGCCAACAGGCTGCGATACAGCCCGTGGAAAGCACGATACTGTTTGCCCTCTTTGACGCGCGTGACAGTTGCCTGTGCGTCATCCACGGCGATCTGAACCATATCCGAACGGAACGCCTGTTCAAGACGTCCGAACTTGCCTTCGACTGCGAATCTACGACTGTCGACGGTCACTTTCACGCCATCAGGAATCGCAATAGGTACTTTGCCTACTTTAGACATCTTCGATTCTCCCTACCAGACTTCACAAAGGACTTCGCCGCCGATACCGCGCATCTTGGCGTCCCTGCCTGAAATAATGCCTTGCGAGGTGGAAATGATGCTGAGCCCCATTCCGCCAAGCGGTTGCGGCACATGGTCTTTTCCGACGTAGACCCTGCGGCTCGGCTTGCTGACCAAACGTATCGTGCCAATCGCACAAACTGTGTCTGCACGGTCACCTTGATACTTCAATTCGATCTTCAGCTCGGGCTGGGGATCCTTCTCCACAACTTCAAATCCGCGTATGTATCCCTCAGACTGCAAGATTTTTGCGACTGCCTCTTTCATCTTCGAATGAGGCATCGTTACAGATGAATGAAAACGCGAGTTCGCGTTTCGAATCCGTGTCAGCATGTCTCCAATTGGATATGGAATCATCTTACCAACTCGCCTTTCTCACGCCCGGGATTTCTCCGAGATGAGCCATCTTTCGAAAACAAAGCCGGCAAATGCCATAATCGCGAATGTAGGCATGAGGGCGCCCGCACAAGGAACATCGAGTGTATCCTCGTGAACTGAACTTCGGCGTCCGCTTGGTTTTCACAATCAGTGCTGTTCGTGCCATGTCGCCCCCTTAGTCGTTGAATGGGAAGCCTAGCGCCTTGAGCAAGGCATACCCTTCCCTGTCCGTTCTTGCCGTCGTTCCGATCGTGATGTCCATTCCCTGCGACTTCACGATCTCGTTGTAGTTGATCTCGGGGAACGAAAGCTGTTCTCGCAGACCCAACGTGTAGTTCCCTCGTCCATCGAATGCCGATGAGGACAGGCCGCGAAAATCCCGGATACCTGGCAACACAGCGTTGAACAAACGATTCAAAAACTCATAGGCTTGGTGTCGCCGCAGTGTCACCTTGCAACCAATCGGATCACCCTGGACAAGCTTGAAATCGGAAATCGATTTCTTTGCCTTGGTGATGATCGGCTTCTGCCCTGTGAGTTTGGTCAGATTCTTGACCGCGCCCTCCAGAACTTTGGGATTGTCTTTGTCTCCAACGCCCATGTTAATGGTGACTTTGACGACTCTTGGAATTTCCATGATGTTGGACAAGCCGAGTTCGTCCTTCAGCTTCGGAGCTATCTCTGTTTGGAAGCGTTCGCGCAACATGATTATTCGAAATTCTCCCCGCACTGCTTGCAGCGCCGCAATTTGATACCTTCTACATTCACGAAGCCGATGCGCGTTGGTTCATCACACTCTGGACAGATCGTCAGAAGGTTCGATAGATTGATCGTCCCTTCACGCTGAATGATTCCAGGCTGACGCAAGTTCTGTGTCGCTCGCTGATGCTTGGTGATCATGTGCACGTTCTCGACAATGGCACGGCCACGTTCAGGGTGTACAGCGAGTACTCGGCCGATTTTCCCTCGGTCGTTCCCTGCGAGAACCTGAACTCGATCACCTTTCTTTACCTTTTTCATGACCGCTATCTCCTATAGAACTTCTGGTGCAAGCGAAAGGATTCGCATCATCTTCTTCTCTCGAAGCTCACGAGCCACAGGACCAAAAACGCGCGTGCCAATCGGTTCGCCTGCCGGATTGATCAACACAATCGCATTGTCATCAAACCGAACGGAAGTTCCGTCCTTGCGTCGAAAGGGCCGCCGCGAGCGCACAATGACACCGCGAACGATTTCGCCTTTCTCGATGTCGCTGGTGGGAAGCCGCTTACGTACGGAGGCGACTACAATGTCTCCAATGACACCCTCGGCTCGATTCGACGGTCCGAGTACGTTGATGCAGCGTACCAGCTTCGCGCCGGAATTGTCGGCGACTTTGAGCATCGTTTGCATCTGAATCATGGCTAGACCTCCGCTCGCTTCAGCACTTCAACCAAGCGCCAGCGTTTCAAACGGCTCAACGGGCGACATTCCTGAATCTTGACCATGTCGCCGATGGCTGCAGACTCTTGCGCATCATGCGCATGGAACTTGGTGTGCCGACTGATGTGCTTGCGATATTTCTTGTGCAAGGTGCGGTCTTCTACACGCACGACAATCGTTTGCGTCATCTTGTCACTAACAACCTGTCCAATCTTCGTCTTCTTCATGACCTGGTCGCCCCCAGCTTGCGCTCCGAGATGATTGTCATCGCCCGTGCGATGTCCTTTCTCGTCTTCAGCAATTCTGCGCTGTTGTCGAGCTCTCCTGACGCGCGCTGGAATCGCAAATTGAAGAGCTTCCGCTTGAGTTCGGATTCGTGATGCACAAGCTCTTCGGGCGTTAACTCACGCAATTCAACAGCCTTCATACCTCTCCTCCAAGAACAATTCGCTGTTTGAGTTTCGTCCGAATGGGAAGCTTGTGACTAACCAATTCGTGTACCCGCCTCGCTTGTCGATCCTCAAGACCGGAAATCTCAAACAGGATGGTTCCCGGTCGAACGACGGCGACCCAATGATCCACAGCACCTTTACCCTTTCCCATACGAGCTTCTGCGGGATGCTTGGTAATCGGCTTGTCGGGAAAGATACGGATCCATACGCGTGCGCCACGCTGAGTGGTTCGTGCGATCGTTGTTCTGCACGCTTCGATCTGCGCACTCGTGATCCACGCCGCGTCCAATGATTGGATACCGTACTCGCCGAACGTGACTTGTGCGCCTCGAGCTGCCATTCCTCGGCGCTTTCCACGGAATGTCTTTCGATGTTTTGTTCGTCTTGGGAATAAAAGTGCCATTTTAGTTCGCCTCTTCCCTCTGGCCCTTGCGCGGATGCTCACCACGGAAGATCCAAACCTTGACACCAATGTTTCCGTATTTCGTGCGAGCTTCCACCAAACCGTAATCAATGTCGGCTCGAATCGTCTGAAGCGGAATCCGGCCTTCCTTCATCGTAATGGAGCGAGCAATGTCAGTACCGCCAAGACGCCCGCTGATCTTGAACTTAACGCCACCTGCGCCTGCGCCCATGACGCGCCGCATCGCTTCCTTCATGGCGCGAGCGGGTGCCGTACGATTCTCAATCTGAATGGCCAGATCCTGGCCAACCAACCGCGCTTCCAAGTCAGGGCGCTCGATCTCTTGAATGGACACTTTCACAGTGCGTCCAGTCAGATCTTCAAGTGCAGCCTGCAGCAATTCGATCTCGGAACCGCCGCGGCCAATGATGATGCCAGGACGTGCTGAACGAATGACGATCGATACACGATCCTCTTTCGACCGCTCGATATTGACTTCGGAGACAGAGGCTCGTCGATATCGTTCAGTAATCAAATCGCGAATGCGCTTGTCTTCATTAATGTATTCAGGGGCCAGTTTGGGGTTATACCAGTTGGAAACCCATTTCCGGTTGACCCCGATTCGAAAACCCAATGGATGGATCTTCTGGCCCATTATTCACTCTCCCTGTCGCCGACAACGATCGTGATGTGACTCGTTGGGCGGCGGATAATATCAGCCCTGCCGTATGCACGGGGGCGGAGGCGGCGAAGCGCTCGGCCCATGTCTGCGGTTGCCTCGACCACATAGAGCGCATCTACGTCGATGTCGTAATTGTTCTCGGCATTCGCAATGGCGGATTCCAGTGTTTTGCGAATGGGCCTTGCCGCCTTCTTGCTAGAAAGCTGCACGATACGCAAGGCGTCATTGACGTTCTTACCACGAATGGCATCAATCACCAATCGTGCTTTACGCGTAGACATGCGTACATACTTGGCAACAGCTCGTGCTTCCATGATTCGCTCTCCCTACGTGAGGCCCGCAGCCCTCTTTTTCTTCATTCCACTATGGCCTCGGAACGTTCGCGTGGGAGCAAATTCGCCCAGCTTGTGTCCCACCATATTCTCAACAATGTAAACGGGCAGATGTTGCTTCCCATTATGGACTCGAATCGTCAGGCCGACCATGTCGGGGATGACCATCGAAGCACGTGACCACGTGACAATGTCATCAAGCTCTCCGCGCTTGGCACGCTGAACCTTCTTGAGAAGGCTCTCCTTGACGAACGGTCCTTTGCTTGTCGATCTAGGCATACTCTCTCCTTACCGTCGACCCTTGCCGGCCCGTCGCACTATCAAGGCCGTGCTCTTCTTGCGTTTCTGACGCGTACGTCCACCCTTGGCCAGAACTCCGGTCGGGGAGACTTGCGGACGACCGACATGGGCTCGTCCTTCACCACCACCATGCGGATGATCCACCGGGTTCATGGCAACACCGCGTACATGCGGCTTGCGACCCAGGTGCCTCACACGCCCGGCCTTTCCGTGTTTAATGTTCTTGTGATCGGGGTTGGAAACTTCCCCAATGGTTGCGCGGCAGTCTGTCATGAAAATGCGGACTTCACCCGAAGGTAGCCGGATGTGCGCACGTTTGCCTTCTTTGCCAATCAGTTTGGCAGAAGTTCCCGCTGATCGGGCAATCTTGCCGCCACTTCCAGGAGTGAATTCAAGGTTGTGGATAATGGCGCCCAGTGGGATACGAGCCAAGGGCATAGAGTTGCCGACACGAACTTCGGCGGTTTCACCCGACTCAACCATGGCGCCAATCTCCAGCTGAACTGGAGCAACAATATACCGTTTCTCGCCATCGACGTAATGAAGAAGCGTAATCCACGCCGAACGATTGGGATCGTATTCACGCGTAGCAACGCGAGCAGGAATGCCATCCTTCCCACGCGTAAAATCGATCATCCGATAGCGACGTTTGTGTCCGCCGCCACGGAAACGTGATGTAATTCGACCTTGGCTGTTGCGCCCCCCCGTCTTGCTATTAGGCTGCAACAGGCTTTTCTCAGGTGCGACTTTGCACAAGTCCGAAAAATCAGGAAGCTCTGCATGGCGTCGCCCCGGGGACGTTGGATTAAATCGTTTTAGCGTCATGTCCTAGCCTCTCATGATTTCGATCCGGTCGCCGGGTGCCAAACGAACGATTGCCTTGCGCCAGCGCGGGGTTCGCCCCTGCAATTGGCTCATACGCTCTCGTCGCGGTTTCCCTCTGCGATTGGCTGTCCAAACCTTCTCAACTTTCACGCCGAAAAGATGCTCAACAGCTTTGCGGATCTGGATTTTGTTCGCACCAAGCGCCACGCGGAACGAGTACTTCCGCTCTTCCATTCTCTGCCACGTCTCTTCAGTAAGAATCGGAGCGAGCAGAACGTCCTCGTGATGATCGAACCTTGCCATGGCTAAAACCTCTCCGTCAGTTCTTCTACTGCCTTCGCCGTCATCAGAAGATGGTCATGACGAAGAATGTCATAAACATTGACCCCCCCACAAGCGATGCATTTCGCTGTAGAGAGGTTGGTGAACGATTTCTTGACGGCTCGATTGTACTCGGCCGTAGCGACGACAACCAGCGTCTTGCCCGATAGCTCCATGCGATTGAGCAACGCAACGGCTGCTTTGGTCCTGGGGGTTTCGAACCCCAGTTGGTCAATCAATGCGACATTGCCAGAACTGGCGCGATCGGATAGCGCGGCAGCCAATGCCCCAAGCTTCATCTTCTTGGTGAGTTTCGACTCATACGATCGGGGTTTAGGACCAAAAATGGTGCCGCCGCCGACCCATATGGGAGATCGTCGCGAGCCTGCGCGTGCGCGGCCCGTGCCCTTCTGTCGCCATGGCTTGCGTCCACCGCCGCTGACTTCGCCCCGCGTCTTGGTGGAGTTCGTTCCCTGGCGACGATTGCCCAACTGCATCCGAACGACGCGATACAGAAGATCTTCGTTAACTTTAGCAGCGAACATGCGATCGTCGAGTGACGTCGTCGTCGGATCGCTCGCGCTGGCAAATGAGTATAGTTTCGCTTCAGCCATGGCATTTCCCCAATTCAAGAATGGTTCCTCGCGCGCCCGGCGTGGCCCCCTTGACAATGATCAGGTTTCGCTCTGGGTCGACTCGGAGGACCTTGAGTCCCCGCACGGTGGTGCGCCGTGATCCCATCTGGCCAGGCAGCTTCTTTCCCTTAATAACACGGCCCGGCTTCACGCAGTTTCCTACGGAACCGGGACGTCGGTGAAAATGGGACCCGTGTGATGCTGGCCCCCCTGCGAAGTTCCATCGCTTGACAACGCCTTGGAAGCCTTTTCCTTTGGACGGGCCAGCGATATCCACTTTGCCACCTTCTTCAAACAGATCCACGCTCAGCTTGTCGCCGACCGAGTAGTCTTCTGGGTTGTCAACTCGAATTTCAAACAGGTGACGATGTGGCGCGACACCTGCCTTCCCAAAATGTCCGGCGATAGGACGGGTCACTTTCGATTCTTTGACCTCGTCGTATCCAAGTTGCAGCGCATTGTATCCATCCGTTTCCTTCGTTTTGATTTGAACGATGGTGCATGGATCCGTTTCAATGACGGTGACGCCGACAGCTTGGTCGTTAACGAAGAGCTGGGTCATCCCAATCTTTCGTCCTAGTATTCCGCGAGCCATGATCCGCCAACCTCCGTCTACAGCTTGATCTCAATATCGATCCCCGTGGGGAGTTCGATATCCATCAAGGAATTGATTGTTTCCGAAGTCGGCTCTTTAATGTCTAGAAGACGAGTGTGAATCCGACGCTCGAAGTGCTCCATCGACCGCTTGTCAATATGAGGCGATCGCAAGACTGTATAAATTCGCCGCTGAGTGGGCAAAGGAATGGGTCCGGCAATCTTGGCGCGCGTTTCCTTTGCCGATTCGACAATCTTGCGAATCGAGCTGTCAACGAGCTCGTGGTCATATCCCCGCAGCTTGATACGTATTTTCTCTCTTGCCATTTCTAATATCCTCTGCTTCGAATAATCTTTTCTTTCAGCCCTTCGGGGACGAGGTCATATCGCTCAACACGCAACGAGTACGTCGCCCTCCCTTGGGTTAAAGAACGCAGCCGTGTGGCATATCCGAATGTTTCAGCCAGCGGCACCGCGACACGAAGTATCTGCACGGTCTCGCGTTGCTGCAGCTCTCGGATTTCCCCTCGCCTGCGAGCCAGGTCCTCCATCACCTCACCCAAATAGTCCGCTGGTGTGATCACTTCGCCTTCCATGATTGGCTCTAGAAGCGCAAATACACCTTCACTGTACGCTCGCTGCAACGCAACAGACGTCGCTGCTCGAAACGCCAGTTCAGACGAGTCTACTGGATGAAAAGACCCACCGATTACGGTGGCGCCAATATCGGCCAGAGGATACCCGGCAACAGGCCCATTTGTCAACGTACTTCGAACGGCACTTTCGACGGCGATTTGGTACTCGCTGGGGATTTCTTCGACAGGCGCCTCAAAATGATACGAAAAGCCAGAGCCCCGCTGAAGCGGCTCCAGTTTGATTCGAATGCGTGCGAACTGCCTTTTTCCTGCTGCTTGTTTGTCGAATTGGTCCTCGACGTCGATCGGCCGAATCAGAGTCTCTCGATAGGCAACTTGCGGCTGTCCAACGTGGACTTTCATATTGAATTCGTCGCGCAAACGCCTTACCAGGACTTCAAGATGCAATTCACCCATTCCTGCAAGAATCGTTTGGTTGGTGAACTCGTCCGTTCTGACGTGAAACGTCGGATCCTCAAGAGCAAGTGAAGTCAACGCTGCCAACAAGTCGTCAAATTCGGCCTCTGTCCTCGGTTCCACCGCGATAAAGACAACGGGATCCGGAAATTCAATTTTCTCGAGAAGAATGGGCGCTTCCTTGTCCGCCAGCGTATCGCCCGTAGCGATGGTTTGTGATCCAACGATGGCGACGATGTCCCCGGCAATCGCCTGCTCGAGTGGAATGCGTTGATCGGCATGCATGCGAAAGATCTTCGACACTCGCAACCCTTTCCCGCTGGAAACGTCAAATGCATGGCCGCCTGCAACCAATCTTCCTGAGTAGATGCGCAAGAAGACAAGTTGGCCAGCATATCGATCAGCAACGACCTTAAATGCAAGCGCAGAAAGCGGCTCCTTGGGATCGGGTTTCCGCTGTTCGTCGGAGTCCACGCCATGGACGGGCGGAACATCCAAAGGAGAGGGGAGGTAGCGGATGACCGCATCCATCAATAGCTGAATGCCTTGATTTTGGAATGCCGATCCGCCGACCACTGGAATCATGCCGGCGTGAATGCAGCCATTTCGCAATGCACGGTGGAATAAGTCCGAGGGAATGTCCTCTTCAGCCAAGAACAATTCCATCACTCGATCGTCCACTTCGGCAACGCGCTCGATGGCTTGTTCACGCAGCTTTTCCGCTTCATCGCGTAGCTTTTCTGGTATCTCTCGCACCTCAATGTTGGCGCCAAGCGATTCCGCGTCCCAGATGAGAAACTTCCTCTCAATGAGATCGATCAACCCTTCGGTTTTGCGCTCTTCATTGCGCACTGGAAGAATGAGCGGAACGGCTCGGACCCCCAGCCGTTCTTCGATCATCTCCACGGCTCCAATAAAATTGGATTCCACTCGATCGAGCTTGTTAATGAAGGCGATGCGTGGGATGTGGTAGCGGTCAGCCTGCCGCCAGACGGTCTCAGATTGAGACTCAACCATCTCCACGCCTGAGAAAACGACCACACCGCCGTCAAGAACCCTCAGCGAGCGTTCTACTTCGGCGGTGAAATCAACGTGCCCAGGCGTATCGATAATATTGATGCGATGGTCAAGCCAAGAACAGGTCGTCGCAGCGGAAGTAATGGTGATGCCACGTTCGCGCTCTTGAACCATCCAATCCATTTCGGTGTCGCCTTCGTGGACTTCACCCATTTTATGGATCTCGCCGGTATAGAAGAGGATACGCTCAGTCGTTGTCGTCTCGCCCGCATCGATGTGAGCCATGATGCCTATGTTGCGTACTTTCTCTAGGCTCACGGGTGCATCCATAGCGTCCTCCCTTCAACGCGAACATCCAAACCAACGCAGAAGGGAAAGACAAGAATCCGCTTCAGTTGGACTACCAGCGATAGTGTGCGAATGCCTTGTTTGCTTCAGCCATTCGGTGTGCATCCAGACGCTTGTTATAGGCTTTGCCTTCCTTGCGAGAAGCGTCCAGAATTTCACCGGCCAGCTTTCCAGCCATCGTCGTTTCCCCACGGGCACGTGCCGCGGCTACAAGCCACCGAAGGGCAAGCGCGATCTGTCGATCCTGAGGCACTTCGTAGGGAACCTGGTAGTTGGCACCACCGACTCGTCGCGTACGAACCTCAAGACGCGGGAAGCAGTTGCCAAGGCCTTCGTTGAAGACATCAAGCGCTGGCTGCCCGCTTCGCTCTTCCACGAGAGCTAGGGCATCATAAACGATCCGTTTCGCAGCCGATTTCTTGCCTTCCTGCATGATGTAGTTGATCAATTTGGCAAGAAGCTGACTGCCATACTTGATATCCGGAACTATATTGCTGCGTCCAGGTAATTTCATCGAGCTCTCCTAGCTTCCCTTCTTGGCGCCATACTTGGAGCGCCCTTGCTGCCGACCACTGACACCTTCGGAATCAAGCGTTCCCCGGACGATATGATACCGCACGCCAGGAAGGTCCTTGACGCGTCCGCCGCGCACCAACACCATCGAGTGTTCCTGCAGTTTATGACCTTCGCCACCAATATAGGCGGTCACTTCTCTGCCGTTGCTGAGTCGAACGCGCGCAACTTTTCGAAGTGCGGAGTTCGGCTTCTTCGGCGTTCGCGTGTAGACACGCGTGCAAACGCCTCGGCGCTGCGGGCACGAGTCAAGTTGAGGCGCCTTGCTTTTCTTACGCTTTGGCTGCCTTCCCATACGGATCAATTGGTTAATCGTCGGCATAGTCTCTCCTAAGAATTGAATCAAATTATAGAACCTGGCTGGACCTCATTCAACCTGCGACGCAGACTCCTCGCGGCTCGCGGCAGCCACTTCGGCTTTGAGCAATTCTTCTGCGCCCAAAACTTTCGGCTCAATGAGGAGGCCAGGAATCTTGAAACCAGTACCAGATGGGATCCTCTTGCCGACAATAATACTCGGTTTGAGACCATCGAGCTCGTCAACTTCACCACGCAGTGCAGCTTCAGAAAGCACCTTCGTCGTACGCTGGAACGAGGCAGCAGAAAGCCATCCTTTCGTCTGCAAGGCCGCGCGTGAGATTCGGAGCAGTTCGCGTTCGCCATCAGGAAATGCCTTGGGAATCAACGTAACTTCAACGGATTCTTCGCCGTGCATCACGAAGACTCGTTCGAGCGCCAGTTTCGTGGCTCGAGTGATGATCTCAAGCGTCAGCGGAGTTCCGCTGGTCGCGATCAGATGACCCCCAATGGCGACATCTTCGGCCAATGGCTCACCCAAGACATCCTGTCGGATTCGTTCGGCTTCTTGGTTCCACTTTGTGAGTTCGCGAATCTCCTTGCGGAACGCCTCAAGCGTGACGGAATCGCCAAGCAGGAAACGCGAATCACCTCGATCAATGATCCGAACGTTATTGAGGATCTGGCGAATAATGATTTCCAGATGCTTGTCGTTAATATCAACGCCCTGTTGTTTGTAAACCTTATGAATCTCATTCAGCAGGTACTGGCGCGCCTTGTTGACGCCAGCTGTTTCCAGCAGCGTGTGTGGGGCTACGACGCCCTTGGTGATCAAGTCGCCCTCTTCAACCTTGTCACCAACGCGAACGGTCACTGCCTTGTCAATCTTGACGATACTCTTGGGCTGCAAGAGGACTGTGGCAATTCCCTTCTTCTTGGTGATGGATTCGATCATGATTTCACCCTTGTGCGCGATCTCAAGAGCCAAGACGCTCTCGCCAGCTTTGACGGTTTCGCCGTGTTTCTTGGTGACGTACAAATCAGACGTCAAGGGCAGCCTCAAGCAATCTCCATCAGGGTTGTAGACAACAATGCGATCAGGCAACAGCAGAACTGTGCCTCCGCCTTCTGCAGCAACGAACACAGGCTTCGAGCGCGAAGTAAGCTGTTCGCCTTCTTTGACTTGAGCGCCTGCTTCCACCATCAGGCGAGCGCCAAATGGTATCTCGTATTCCGTAATCTGGCCATCCTCGTCGACCAGAACAAAGGCTCGGTCTTCGCCTTCTGGAATCTGAACCACGGCGTCACGATCAGCTGTGATCCCTTCAATGTTGTACCGCTCAGTCAGGGCCTCGCCATCAGCGACTCGATCGCCATTCTTCACCTTGGGGGTAGCATCCAGAGGCAAAATATAGCTACGGTCGCCAGCGGTCTTGTCAGTGATGAACAGCTCCTGAACACCGTCCTCGTTGTCCAGGATGTAGAGCTCGCCCGCACAGGGGCTCGATGGATCGATCAACGTATCCACATCGATCTGCTCACCGGCCTCTGCCCTGAGTATGGAAACGGGTAGGCGAGCTGCTCGGATCTCTCCCGTGACTTCTACCTGATCCTCGCCTGATGCCGTAGGAAGAATGTTCGTAATGTATCCGTCGAGCGGGGAAATTCCGGCTTCGCCACTCTTCATGGTTTTTCGGGCTTCAAACAACTCCTCAGCTCGTGGCAATCCCTGCGTAATGTCGTCACCTGCGACGCCCCCGGTGTGGAAGGTACGCATGGTAAGCTGCGTGCCCGGCTCTCCGACGGATTGAGCAGCGATGACGCCAGCTGCCATTCCCAGAGCCGCTGGCTGGTGGTTACTCATGTCATAGCCATAGCAGAGCTGGCAAACACCGTTCGCTGTTTCGCAAGTCATGGGTGAACGAATGACGATCCGCGGTCGAACTCGAACCGTCGTAATGCGCGCTTCCTTCAGTAGCTCAAGCAGCCGCGGAGTAAGCAACTCGTCGGGCTTGATGAGAACTCGATCCGTTTCCGGATGCTTGATCTCGCCCACGCTCTTCGTTCCAATCATGCGTTCTCGTTCAGCAGGTTTCGCCATCGACAATTCGCATTCCAGTCGGCCTAGATGATCTGCAACATCCTGGGAAATCCATTGATTGGCATCAATGAGGATCTCGCCGGAGGCAGGATCAATCACCGCCTCAGCAGATACGCGCCCGTAAATGCGTTCATCAATCGATTCCATGACATCGGTCTTGCTGAACCAAAGCGGATCGATGTCGATTCCCTGTGAGGTTTCGCAATCCAATTCGGAGATGATGGTATCTGACGAGGCGTCCACTAGTCGCCGTGTCAGATAGCCGGAGTCGGCTGTCTTTAGCGCCGTATCCGCAGCACCCTTGCGGCCGCCGTGCGTGGAGATGAAGTATTCCATCATGTCCAAACCTTCTCTGAAGTTGGAAATGACCGGGCGTTCGATAATCTCTCCAGAAGGGCCTGCCATCGGGCCACGCATACCGCACAACTGCTTGACCTGATCGGGTCCACCGCGAGCGCCCGACGTGACCATGCCGTACACAGGATTGAATTGATGCCGCTTGAGGTTCGCCATCGTCGCGTCTTCAACCTCATCGACCGTGCGTCGCCAGATACGAATCACCGACTGCTTGCGCTCGTCTTCTGTCGACAGCCCCATGCGGTACATCGTTTCAATTCGCTGCACTGCAGCTGTTGAATTGTGAATGATGCCCTCTTTCTCCTCAGGAATGAGACAGTCCTTCAGAGAAATGGTCAGGCCCGATTGTGTTGCGTACCTAAACCCCAGATCCTTGAGATCGTCTAGGACCTCGGCTGCTTTCTGCCATCCATATTCGTGGTAGCAGGTTCGCACAACGCGCCGAATCGCGCTTCGCGTCATTTCTCGGTTGTAGTCGCGTATGGACTCAGGAAAAATCCGGTTCAGTTCCGCTCGTCCGAGCGTTGTGGCAACACGTTTGCCATCGATGCGAATTTGGACTGGGCTGTGGATATCCAGAATGCCTTCTTCATTCGCTTTGCGAGCCTCGTGAATATCACTGAATGCCTTGCCTGCACCCTTCCCGTCTTTCACTTCAATGGTCAGGTAGTAATAGGCATAAACTGGATCCTGCGTCGGAAGACTGATCGGCTCCCCGTCAGACGGAGATAGGATATTCCTCGGCGCTGCCATTAGCTCGCGCGCTTCCTTGATGGCTTCTTTCGACAGCGGAAGATGCACCGCCATTTGATCGCCATCGAAGTCCGCGTTGTATGGAGGACAGATGAGCGGGTGAATGTGAATGGCTTCACCATCCACAAGCACGGGCTCAAACGATTGCATGGATAGCCGATGCAACGTTGGAGCACGGTTCAATAGAACTGGATGATCCTTAATGAGCTTGTCGAGAATGTCCCACACTTCGGGCATCTCACCGGCCAACGCCCGGTTCTTTATTTCGTCAAAATCCGAGAACGTGGTGGTCTCAAGATGATGCAGGATGAACGGTTTGAACAACTCGAGCGCCATCTTCTTGGGAAGCCCGCACTGATGGAGCTTCAGCGTCGGATCGACAACGATGACTGCTCGGCCTGAGTAGTCCACGCGACGCCCCAGCAGGTTACGACGCAAGCGCCCGTGCTTTCCATGGATACGTTCAGAAAGCGACTTCAGCGGGCGATTGTCGCGGCCGCGAATCGGACTCTCTTTTTTCTCGTTATGAATCAGGGCATCGACGGCTTCCTGCAACATCCGCCGCTCGTTTCGAAGAATAACTTCCGGTGCGCCCATGTCAATCAATTTCTTGAGTCGATTGTTGCGATTGATGATTCGACGATAAAGATCGTTGAGGTCCGTCGTAGCGAACTTCCCACCCTCGAGCTGAATCATGGGGCGCAAATCAGGAGGGAGAATCGGAATGACTTCCATGATCATATCCTGGGCGTTGTTACCAGACTGACGGACTTGGTCGACAATCTCCAGCCGACGGGTAATCCGTCGGCGGTTCCCAGCTGCAGATTCAACGTTCAATTGCGCAGTGAGCGTGTTGTGCAGTTCATCCATGTCAAGAACTTCCAGCAGACCCTTGAGGCCTGCGGCACCAGTGTCAGCGACAAACCCATCGGGATAGATCCTCTCGTAGGCGCGCTTCTCCAGATACGAGAGATGGGTTCCCAGTTCAAGTGGAATCGCCGGGTTCTTGATGCGCGTCACAATGAAGATCAGGCTGTCGAGGATTTCGCGATCCAGGACCTCCCCTTTGAGCGAAGGACCATAGCGATCAGAAAGCATTTCAAAGGCTGTCTGCGAACACAGCTCATCTACTGGGCTCTCGGCAATAATGGTCCCCTCGTCGACATCATCGCCTTCTTCGACAAGCAGATCGATTTCACCGATCAGCGGGTATTCCACAGAACCGATGACCACAGCAACAAATTTCTCACCATTTGTGAGCTGGCGATCCTCGATCATGACGCGCCCAGCTTCGTCTGCGGCAATTCGCGGTGAGTCCTCAATGTAATAGCCAGGCTCTACTTCGAATGTAAATTCCTGAGACAGCACATTCACTTCAGATGAATAAAGACTCTCGCCAGGACGCACTTCCTTGCAGTCAGAGGTGGTGACCAGATAAAGTGCCTCCTCCATGGGCTCCGTCTCGTAGTAGGCAATTCGCTGGAGCTCTCGCTTCTTCATTCCGAGTAGGCGGCTCAGCAAACTGGAAACACCCTTCAAGAACCAGAAATGCACGACGGGGCTCGCTAGCTGGATGTGCCCCATGTTCACGCGGCGAACCGAAGAGTCCGTAACCAGGACGTGGCACTTCTCGCAGGTGATGCCTTCGTATTTTTTGCCCTTGTACTTCCCGCAGGCGCACTCGTAGTCGTTGGCCGGTCCGAAAATTTCCTCGGCGTACAGCCCACCACGCTCCGCCCGATGCGTTCGGTAATTGATCGTTTCGGATTCCGTAATCTCCCCGTGGGACCAATTCAGAATCACCGAAGGGGGAGCGAGCTGAAGTTTGATGCGTTTGATGTCGTCACCCGAAATCACTTCTCACCTCGTTTGTTTGTTGCATTCCCGCGGTGGAGGGCATGAAGGATCCTTCCTGGACCCATTGCCGCCATGGACAGCGCGCGCCGTAGCCTGAGCTGATCTAGCCCTCCATCTCTGCTCTCACTAAAATCAGAGACTGTCGTTTCTATTGCTGCCCTTCTATCGACGCGACCTTTGCTGCGTTGATGGCTCGTCGCGCCCCCTTTGCATCCTCGCTAAATGTTTCTCCCCCGTTGCCGTTCCACGGCATGGATTGCACTGGGACTTCCTCATTGTTACGATTCAAAGCCTGTCGGGAATCGTAAAAAAAATCCCCGGTTCAATTGCCATAAAAGCATACCTTTCCCTGCTCCCTGCAGGGAAATCAAGTACCATCATCTCATTTCTTCCGTTCATCGCAAATCCACGTACGGACCTGGCGAACAAACCACAAGTATAGCTCCAAAACGAGGCTTTTCAAGCACCTGATATGCGCGTGATAGGTAAGTGAAGCGGGATGTGCTCCAGTCCCTCTCTCGAGATAAGGTTGTCAACAGATTCAAACGGTTCGACGTTCAGCAGCTGACGTTCGTCTTGCGACTCAAGGCGATAATAGACGGGAACGGTCGACATCCCTTCGACTCGGGCATAGGTTGCTGTGAGTCTCGCCACAAAATCGATGATGTCCGTCTTCTCCTGTTCGCTCTTGGTGTCCCAATCCGTTCGCAGAAGGGTCATGGGGCCGTGAGGAGTTGCTGGATAGAGTCTCAAATCCTGAGGGAGAAAGTAATTCTGCAATTCGCGCTTTTCTTCCTCATCCGATGCGAGGACGATCCGCAGGTCTGGATCTGCCTTAAAGTACAAAGGAAAATCCAGAAGGCACAGAGCATTCAGTGTAACCATCTCTTCCTTGAAGAGCGCCGCAACTCTCTCACCAAATCCAGGGATCATCAGCTTGCAACGGCGCCCCGCATTCACTGGATCCATCGGATGAATGTTCAATTTCGCCGCCAGCTGCAGAACAATATCAGTCACATCATCAACGATACCCGTCTGATTCGCGTGATCTGCCCAGGAAGCCAACTGCTCGGGAAGGTTGAGTGGGTCCTCCGCCAGAAGCGGGTTGAGAATTCTTCCCTCAAGTCCCACACGCGCGGCGATATCAGATGCTTCCTGCATCGCCAAGCCATGTTTACCTGGAATACATCCCGTCACAACGAAATCAGCGCCAATGCGATCCATGTATCTTGCGGTCTTCGACAGCAAAAGAGATTGGCAGCTGCGGCAGCTTTGTTCAAGGGAGAATTCGCCTTCCCGGGTCAGCGAAATGAGGTCCTGATAATCCTTCTTGATGGATTGAGTTCTGTAAGTTGCCCTTGTCCATTCGGATTTGACCAATTCGCGCAGCTCTTCACATTCACGCGAAAAAGGCGATCGGAAGTAGAGCAACTGAATGCTGCTCACGGAAGGATGGCGCTCGACGAGTCTGGTTGCGACTCGGCTCGCCAAGCTGCCCGAGAATAATGACAAGACCTTAACCACGCCCTACCCCGTCCCCGTTGTTCTACCGTCGCGGTTCAATCAGCCCGAAATTGCCATCTCGCCGGTGATATATGATTCCGATTTCGTCCGTTTCGACATCGACAAATACAAGGAATTCCTTGTCGATGGCATCCAGTTGCAGCGCGGCTTCTTCAGCGGTCATCGGCTTCTGAAAATAGGTTTCAGAACGGATGATCTTTTTGGCTGGAGTCTCATCTGACACGTGAAGACTCGCATCTGGATGCGTTTGATCCCGAACTCCCTGAAGCTGATCTTTGACCTTGATCAATTGCCGCTTCAGCCGATCAATCGCCGTGTCGATCGACGCGTACATATCTGTCGACTCTTCACGGGCATTGATTGTTTTTCGGCTAGTTAGGTGTGCGTGAAAATCTGCAATCTGCCTCTCCCTCTCAACGGAAAGAAAAACCTCGACGCTGACAATACGATCAAAGAAACGCTCAAGGCCCTCGGTCTTCTCGATGATGTAGTCACGAATTTTGGGACCCGCATCTGTATGATGTCCTTCGATTTTGATCTTCATATCCGCGCCTCCTTATCGTAAACTATAGCATAAAAGGAGAAAGCGGTCAATTCAGTCTACAATTGAAGAAAGGCAGACGAACTCCTGCACAGTGCCTAGGCAAGCATTGGCAATCGTTCGCGAAGAAGTCTTGTTACGTAATGAAGCCCATTGTCTCCGATGTCGGGCTGAAAGACTCGGAACTCTCGATTCACGAAGGTACGAAGCGCGCTCCGATAAACGATTCCCGAAGTCCTTCGTTCACGCGCGATCAGCCCAGAAGACAAAAACCCTTGCGGTGGATCGTCATCGATGAGTTCCTGCGGACAACGCGTCCATGCAGCAATTTGGTGGGTGGAATAGGATCCTGGTGAATGCTCGATGAGAAAGGCAAGAACCCGTCGGTGGAGAATCTCTTCACGTGAAAATCGAGAAATCAAACGCTCGATATGCTCATTCACGGCGGGGGGCAATGTACGAGATACGCCTTTCACGAACGGCTCCACGGCAACGCCACTAGCATCTGCGTGGGGGGCAATGGATGTCGCGTGGAACGATTCGATGATATCCATACTCGCGTCATCGGCTGCGACAACGAGCGGCAAGCTGTGGGCCAGTCGTGCCTCCCTCTCAGCCTGCCCAACTGGCGGCGAGGCCCCCTCACTCACGAAGGAAGGGATTTCCAATTTGATATACCCCAAGGTTCGAGCCACATCTTCGAGCTCGGCAATCCGCTGATCCTTGGTATCCATGAGTCGCTCCATCGTCTCGATTCGACTTTCAAGTTGCTGTGTAGGGGACTTCGGCCCCTTGCCCTCTCGGGCCTTCTCGATGGTCTCAATAATGGAGGCACTGACACTCCGCAATTCCGGAGATTTGACGGCCTCCAGAGAGGGTGTGAACCCGGCGTGAAATGTCGATCGCTCGCGCACGTAGATCGGCAAAACGTTATCGCCGTTCACATACATGCAATCTCCAACATCCAGCGCATTGATGATTTCCTTGACTTCGCTCTTCCTCCAGGGCAGAAGCTCGCTATAGACGCGCATGTCCACTTCATGGACGACTCGGTGCAGGAACAACATGCCCGCTTGACTCAACACATCCTTGTCGACCTTGGCGCTTCGTTGGGAAACGATAATCGCACCTAGACCGCGCTTGCGCCCTCGCAAAGCCACACGAGCGATCATTTCCTTGAGTTCATTCTTTACGCCCTGAGGAATGAATTCATGCGCTTCTTCAATTCCGATCATATAGGGCTTCCTGAGAGTGCCAGCCAGGTTCCACAATGCAGACAAGTAGGCCTTGAGAACTTCTGTTCGCTCATCAGACAGAAAGCCACTCAAATCGAACACGACAGGGACGTTCTGCTCCATACTCACTTGAGCGATCTCGCCGGCGCAGTCGGCATCGATTTCAATTTCGACACCGTCGCCCTTGCCAACAACAAGAACCTCGTATTTCTCCTTGAGGCCAAAATACTCACCCTCGATGTCAATGATCGAGAGGGGATAGTCGTTTTGAAGGAGTTCTTCAAAGATCACGCCGGAGGTGTTGGATTTTCCGGATCCTCTGATGCCCAGGATTGCGATGCACTGACCGATCAGGTCTTCAAGATTGATATCGAGGTCTTTGCTAATGTGTAAAGGCTTGCCCATACGTGCTCCCCCATTCAGCCAGTCGAAACTTCGGCACGCCAACGTGTCCGAGGTGATACAACAGACAGCCTAGAGAAGTGAGTGCTGATTCGACAGGGCGCTTGTCCCCTGTGAAATGGCCTTAGTTCTTATCGGACGCCGCGGCATCCTGCTCAATGAGGGATTTCACATAGACGATCGCCTCGTCGGACGTGCTGATGAGCCCAGCAAGGATGCGGTCATGCACTTGATCGAGGATGTGTCCCAATTTCGGCCCAGGCGAAAGTCCAAGCTTCTTCAGATCATGTCCGTCCAAGATATCGCGCGCACGCTGCAAGTCGCACACCTGCTCGATGTGATCCATCACGTCGATCGTCTCGCGAAGGATGGGACTCCACCCCGACGAACGATGTGCACTCGCTTCGCAGTCAGAAATCAGCACTTGCAGAAGGTCAAAGAACAGCGGATACCGCGTGGCGGGAGTTCGTGCTTCAGGGACTTCTCCCTCGCTCAGGAAGCGAATCTGTTTTCCCTTGCCCATTTTTGGAAAATCGGCAATGCGCATATGGTTGCGTACAAGACCGGTCAACCGTTGCGTTTGGAGCTTGCTTAGTCGCAATCTGCGTCCAATATCCTTGGCCATTCGTGCACCAATCGCGCAGTGGCCTCCCATATTGCGGCCATCATTTCGCTTCAGAGCAACAGGTTTCCCAATGTCATGAATCAAGACCGCTAGCTTGACGATCGGATCCACGACGAAACGATCGGCCACTCGCATGGCCTCGATCGTATGAACGAATACATCTCCCTCAGGATGGTATTCCTCAGGCTGCGGTACGTGATGGCAACTGGACAACTCAGGGAGGACATGCGGTAATAGGCCAAGCTCATCCAGGAGCTCGATGCCGCGTGCCGCTCGCGATGTCTCAAGAATACGCAACAATTCGCTGCCAATGCGCTCAGATGAGATCGCCAGAATGGAGGCCGCGTGCTGGCGAATCGCTTGCGCCGTCGCTTGATCGATGACTCCATCCATGCGACAGGCAAAACGAATGACACGCATCATCCGCAAATGATCCTCGCCAAATCGGATTGCCGGATCTCCAATGGTCGTCACGCGTCGATCCACAAGATCCTTGATTCCGCCGACCAGATCGATCACTTCGCCTTCGGCATTCGCCGCAAGACCGTTCATCGTCAGATCGCGGCGGAGCACGTCTGTCTTGAGATCACGTACGAGATCGACCTTGGCTGGCCAACGTCCGTCATACTCTGATTCCACGCGAAACGTCGCCACTTCGTACGTTTGACCATCGGGGGCAACGATGAGTAGAACGCCGAATTCCTCTCCGACGCCGATAATGGGACGATCGCGAAACAGGTGCCGAATCTCTCCGGGCAAGGCGGCTGTAGCGATGTCAATATCGTGAGGCGGATAAATGACGTCCCGGTCAAGTTGCGCCTGGAGGCCATCGCGAACGACGCCGCCAATGAGCACGGCCTCGAATCCCGACGTCTCCAATCGCGAGAGAATCTCCCGGACGAATGGATGGGCTTCGTAGATTTCATCTGTGGAGATTCGCGTCAGCTTGGGCATAGAAGAATCATTCTACAGACACAGGAATCGGGCCGACAACCGTGCGGCGGCTCATCATGCTAACTCAAACCCTTCACAAGCCCTTCGTCATCCAAATCAATATCCATGAACGCAGGTCTGACAGGCAGCCCAGGCATGGTACGAACGGAACCACAGAGCGGATAGATGAATCCTGCGCCTAGGCTCGCTCGAACCTCGCCAATGGGCAACAGGTATCCCGAGGGCACACCCTTCCATTGCGCATCGTGAGAGATGGACAGCGGCGTCTTGGCCATACAGATGGGCAACTGGCCATACCCCAGCGCTTCAAATCGTGCCAATTGTTGGCTCGCTTCTGGCGTCAGATCTACGCCATCAGCTCCGTAAATACGCGTGGCAACCGTTTCGATTTTGTCTATGAGGGACATCTCCAGCGGATACAAAAATCGGAAATCAGACCTCGCCTCGCAAGCCTCGACGACGGCGTCTGCCAGGTCCGTTGCCCCTTCTCCTCCACGCTGCCAATGATCTGCGATCACAGATGATTGCGCACCGGCTGCTAGCGTCATCCTCCGGACCAGGTTCAGCTCTGCCGGAGTGTCTGTGGGAAATTTATTGATTGCCACGACAACAGGAACGCCAAACGTTTGGGCGATTTCAATGTGTCGAATCACGTTGGCGCACCCCGCTTCGAGTAATGCCACGTTCTCCGTGGCGTATTCAGGGGGAAGCGGCTTGCCAGCAGAGACTGTTGGCCCACCGCCATGCATCTTCAGCGAGCGAACGGTTGCGACCAGGACGACTGCATCTGGAACCAGTCCGCTGGCACGGCATTTGATGTCGAAGAACTTTTCCATGCCAATGTCCGCGCCAAAGCCCGACTCAGTCACCACATAGTCCACAAGCTTCAGAGCCATTCGATCTGCGATGATCGACGAGTTGCCATGGGCGATATTGGCAAAGGGACCGGCATGAACAAATACGCCTTGCCCTTCCAGCGTCTGAAGCAACGTAGGATGAATGGCGTCTTTCATGAGCACCGTCGCTGCACCGGCAACGCCAAGATCCTCCGCGGTAATTGGCACGCCGCTCTTTCCATAGCCCAAGACGATTCGTCCGATGCGCAGTCGTAAGTCCTTTAGGTCATCGGCAAGTGCAAGACACGCCATGAGCTCCGACGCGGCGGAGATGTCGAATCCTGAATCCCGCGGAACCCCATCACTCTTGGATCCCAACCCAGTTCGAATGTTTCGCAAGGCGCGATCGTTGACGTCAAGCACTCGTCTCCACAGAACGGAGTCAACGTCAATGTCCAGCCGAGCCAATCCGCGTGCAGCCCAGCCCGCATCGGTGAAATCACGCTCGTGCATCATTCGCGCATCCAGCGCCGCTGCAATCAGATTGTGGGCAGCCGTGATGGCGTGCATGTCGCCTGTAAGGTGCAGATTTAGCTCTTCCATGGGGATGACCTGTGCATGGCCGCCGCCCGCTGCGCCACCCTTGATACCGAAAGTCGGTCCCTGTGAAGGTTGACGAATACAGGCCATCGTACGAAGTTGTCGCTTGGCTAGCCCCTGGACCAATCCAATAGTTGTTGTGGTCTTCCCCTCGCCCAATGGCGTTGGCGTGATCGCAGTCACGTCAATGTACTTCCCATTGGCAGCATGCTGTCGAGCAGCCAAAGCAGAATGAAGAACCTTGGCCTTGGTCGTTCCGTACTGCCACAACTCATCGGCATGCAATCCTAGATGTTCGGCAATGCGCGAGATAGGTTTCGGGGTCACAGATCGTGCAATGGACAGATCGCTGTTCATCGTCAATTCCTTTCACTTCAGAAGAATGGCTCAACTACTCAGCTGATCGCTCGCTGTCGTGCCCCGGTCGTCGGCCATTAAGTCCCCGAACCAGACGGTGACGTAGACGTTAATCCACGCAATGAACGACGCTGAGACCAGTATTCCAATGGGGTGAATCCACCAAGCTTGAGTCGCCGGGGAGAGCAAATAATCGATCGCCAAGGGCAAACAGTAGGACACCGCTAGAAGTAGAAAGACACGAAACATGACACGAGAGTCCGCTGTAAGCTGAAAACTGGCACGAATGGCGTCAACGGGGCGGGCCTTGTGAAGGATGATCATCTGTTTGTAGTAGATTGATCGGATACCCACATAGATCCCAGGTAGAAGAAAGATCGCGCTGCCCAAGACAACGACAGCATTGACGAGTAGCTCGCCAAGAACAAGATCGCCAAATGTCTCAAAAGGAAGCGCGTGAAGCGGGAACGATTCATGTCGGCTCATGGAGTCGACCTTCCCGATGACGAAGATATGAATCATCGGAGATAGGAGGAGCACCAGTCCAATGGACACCACCCACCATGGATCGACAATGTCGAGAAGATCGGCTCGAAGCGAGGAGAGATGAATGACGCCACTATAGACCAACGAGGCAAGGACGATGGAAGGCGCATCCATGACAAGACGCGCGACCCGCTTACTCCGCCTGAGGTTCATCATCATCTCGGAGCAGCCTCTCTAGTCTCAAAGACCGTTCCACAGTCACGTCAATGATGAATTGAAGTTCAGGTGTATGCCGAGTGGCCAGCCGACTTGCTAGCTCGCTGCGATAGAACCCTTGATCGCGTTTGAGTGCTTTCAGGAAGGCGTCGGAATCGATCTCAGTTCCGGCTCCCACATACACCTTGGCGTGGCGGCCGTCAATCGACAGATTGACGTCCATAACCGTCGGAAAGGCGTTGCGGACAACTGGATCGCGGCTTTCGAATTCGACAATCGATGCCAGTTCTCGCTGAATGTCCTCTTGCAGGCGTGCCAAGCGTCGTTTGCCTGTCATAGCATCTCCATATCCGCTTCCTCAAGTTCGTAGCCGTCTCCCCGTTCAAGCTTCAACTGCAGCTTCTGTAGGGCGGCATCCGAGAAACGCGGGTCGTTCGATAGGTGGGCCACCCGGATGGTCATCTGCTGCAAATCGTCCTGATCATTCGCTTCACACGCTGCAAATGCCGAACCATGCCGATGCACTTCGGCCAGTATTCGCTTCACAATCGACCGTTTCTGTTTGATGGAATCTATGCCATACAGTCGGAATCGTATCGTGAGAAGTGCCGATTTCATTCGATGGTTAGCGTTCCACCTCTTCGAGCACAAAGGCCTGCAGGCGGTCGCCGACTTGAACGTCGTTGAAATCGCGAATTCGAACGCCACACTCACGTCCAGATTGGACCTCACGAACGTCATCTTCAAACCGGCGCAACGATGCAATATCACCCGAGAACACCTCGGCGTTGTTCCGGATCACTCGGATTTTTGCCCTCCGCTCAACGCGCCCCTCCGTGACATAGCAGCCGGCAATCGTGCCAGATGGTGCCTTGAACAGGTTCCTCACCTCAAGCGAGCCCATGGCACGCTCTTCGTACGAAGGACCAAGCTGTCGCTTGAGAGCGCTTTCGATTTCATCCACGAGATGATAGATGATGTCATAAAGCAAAACAGGAATGCCTTCGCGCTCCGCCAACTTGAGTACCTTGGGATCCGCGCCGACCCCAAAACCTACGGCAAGACACTCTTCGGTAACCGTTGACGCAAGAACGATATCAGATTCGGAAATGTCTCCCACACCAGAAACGAGAATGTCCAACTCGACACCTTCAACATGAAGAGATGCAATCTCTCGGCGTGCTGCCTCCAATCCTCCCGTCGTTTCTGCCTTAAGGATCACCTTGAGCTTGGCTGCTTCCTCCTTGGTGGAGAACAAATCATCCAACGTTCGCGCTCGAGGTGCAGCCTGTGGGAGCTTGTCACGTTGGTATTGTTGAACGAGCTTCTTGGCCTGTCCTTGATTCTTGACGATCTCAATCTGGGTTCCCACTTCCGGAAGATCGCAAAAACCGAGAATGGAAACCGCATCGCCCGGAAGCGCTTCCTCGACTCGGTTTCCAGCTCCATCAAGAAGCGCCTTGATTCGGCCTTGTGCCACGCCTGCCACCGCCCAATCTTTGACGCGCAGTGTGCCATCACGCACAACAACAGTCGCCACAGGACCCTGGCCGACAACGAGGTGGGATTCGATAATGGCAGCCTCTACTGGATTCTTGGGATCTGCCTGCAGATCCCCCATTTCGGCCACAAGAAGAATCATTTCCAGCAGCTCATCAATGTTCGTTCCCTGCAACGCAGAAACCTCCACACTGATGGTGTCTCCACCCCATGCTTCAGGGAGCAAGCCGTGCTGTGCAAGGTCATTGATCACTCGACCCACATCGGCATTGGATTTGTCGATCTTGTTGATGGCAACGATGATGGGGACCCCTGCCGCCTTGATATGATCAATCGCTTCGACAGTCTGCGCCATCACTCCGTCATCCGCTGCGACCACCAAGATGGCAATATCTGTCACCTGAGCGCCGCGAGCACGCATGCCGGTAAACGCCTTGTGCCCTGGCGTGTCGATGAATGTAATTTTTTGTCCGTGCAGTTGTGCTTGATAGGCAGCAATCCCCTGCGTGATCCCGCCCGCTTCTTTGGCAGCAAGGTGGGATTTGCGGATGGCATCCAGCAACGTCGTCTTGCCATGATCAATATGCCCCAGGACAGAAACAATTGGAGGCCGAGTGCTTCCTCTTGGTTTGGCTGTCGACGCCGACGCCTTTCTTGTAGCAGGTGCTGCAGGTTTTGTGGACGGCTTGATGGGCGACTCAGTCTCTGTAGGCGTCTGATCTTTGTCAGCTTGCCCCTCTTCATAGAGGTGCACGATCAGAGAGGATTCCTCGTCGTCTACGGAATTGGCCGCCTTGAGTCCAGGCATGCCCAGTTCTTCAAGTTTGTCTATCAGTTCTTTGCTCGATACGCCAAGCTCGCGAGCAATTTCGTAGATTCTTTTCTTTGACAACGGTATCCTCTCTCTTTTGAAATCTGCGGTAAGTACGATCCAGACTATACGGAATCACTCAGATTGCGTCAAACGCGGGTACCAAAGCTATGTGCGGCCTACTAGCGTAATAACAGCCAAATGATCAGCACAATGAAGCCCGCTCCACCGAACAACCACATGAAAACTATGCGGCTCACGCCGCGTATCTTCTTCTTTTCGTCGGGATTGAAGTTCGTCCTGTGGGGATTGCTTATCGAGAGGCGTTGAGATTTTTTGTAGGTCTTGACGTACAGCGACATTTTCTTTTGTCGGCGATAGACCACGGCCAGATTGTGCATGGCATTGATGAACTTGGGTTCCATTTCCAAGGCTCGATTGTAGGCATATTCGGCTCTCGCCAAATCGTTGCCGTCGATGTAGATATTGCCCAATCGATAATAAATCTGCGCCTTCTCGAGACCATACTGAAGCGCTTCCACAAGCAACGAAATGGCCTCTTTGTATTCCTTGTTCTTGCGCAGAGCTTCTGCCTTCTCTAGAGATTCGGTGACGAAGGCAATTTGCTCTTCATGCGTTCTTCGCTCTTCGGTACTCATCGATCCATTTACTCACTTTCTGGATATCCAACCAGGTCAAGTATTTCGGACTGCCTTTCTCTCGAGAGGGATTGCGCAACAAGTAGCTCGGATGAAACATCGGGAACAACAGAATATCCCCTCGCCAAGAGAAGAAACTACCATGGGATTTCGTAATGCCAGGAATATCAGGCTTCAGCCATTGTGTCGACGTATTCCCAAGCGTAACAATCAATGCTGGCTTGATTAATGCGATCTGAGATTCAAGATAGGGGAAGCAAACCTCCATCTCCGAATGTGAAGGAACGCGGTTGCCGGGAGGGCGGCATTTCACCACATTGCTGATGTAGACATCTTCGCGCCTGATTTGAACTGAATTGAGAACCTCATCCAGCTTCTGTCCTGCAGGTCCCACAAATGGGCGCCCCGATCGATCCTCCTCTTCGCCTGGCCCTTCTCCGATGAAGAGCAGGTCTGCAGAACGATTTCCTTCTCCAAATACGACACTCGTTCGCGTTTGAGCCAGCGGGCACAGCACACAAGAGCGGACGCGCAGCTCAAGTGCATCAAGAGACAGCGCATTGCTGGATGGGCTCGTTTCCTGCATGTCGCTCCTTGTTCATTGACACTGCAGCGCGAGAACGATTCGACGCAATCAAAAGCGGGCAACGGGATTCGAACCCGCGACCCTCAGCTTGGGAAGCTGATGCTCTACCACTGAGCTATGCCCGCACAATCAACGTATTATACCCAACACCAAGTTCAGACGAAATCAGGCCCGCAAGGCTTCCAGCGCGGGCATCGTCTTGCCTCGCAGCAATGCAAGGCAGGCTCCGCCCCCCGTAGAGACGTAAGACGCGTGTTCGGATAGGCCGAACCGATCCATCGCCTCTCCGGTCTCTCCGCCACCAATGACGCTATAGGCTGAAGACTTGGCGACTGCTTCACCCAGCGCTTTCGTGCCAACGGAGAAGGGCTCGTGCTCATAGGCTCCCATGGGCCCTGTCCAGATCAGCGATTTCGCTTGGATGATCCGTTCGCTGAAGATGCGACTTGTTTCAGGTCCAATGTCAAACGCATGCCAGCCATGCGGTATCTCGTTCACCGAACACGTCACTGTTTCCGACTCATCGGACAACTCCGCAGCAGCCACGACATCGACAGGCAGAAGCAAAGTCGTTCCATTCTCCTCGACAATCTGTTGAATCGCCCGCACCTCTTCAACGACCTTGTGATCCACGTCAGAAGCGCCAACATCGACTCCCATGGCGTGAAGAAACGTCATGGCAACGCCTCCCCCAATCAAAACCTCGTCCACTTTGGTGGCCAAATCATGCAACGGTCCTAGCTTGCTCTGAGCCTTTCTCCCGCCAACGACAGCAACATAGGGATGTTGGGGGCCATTGAGCAAGGGATTCAGCGCGGCAATTTCTGCTTGAACGAGGAAGCCCGCATAGCTTGGCAGAAGATCGGCAATCCCCACAGTCGAGGCATGCGCTCGGTGCATCGTTCCAAACGCATCATTCACAAACAAGTCTCCGAGATTTGCCAACTCGTGAGTGAACGTGGGCTCGTTGAGTGCCTCTTCACGATGGAAACGCACGTTCTCCAGCACGAGAACATCGCCATTGGATGCATCAGCAACAGCCCGCGAGACTTCATCTCCCACGCAGTCAGCAAGCTTCAATACGCTCTTGCCCAAGACTGATTCGAGCCGCGTTGCCACTCGATCAAGCCGCAGTTCGTCGACGACTTTGCCCTCAGGCCGTCCCAAGTGGGAGATCAGAACAACTTTCGCGTGGTGATCCAGTAGCCATTGGATCGTGGGCAGCGATGCCTGGATCCGGCGATCATCCAGCACCTCACCCTCGAGCAATGGAACATTGTAGTCCACCCTTACCAGTACCGTCTTCCCCTCTACGTCGGCATCTTGTACTTTGCGAAGTTCCACCACGAGCCTCCAATCAGACGATATTTCCCAGTTGTGAACCTTATTGAATGCCCATCAGAAGGCGATTATAATGCCCATTGATGAACAATCAAAGCCTCATACTTCTTGCCATCGGTGCGTTTGTCGCACTCATCGTCACTGTGGCTGCAGTGGATCAATACCTCCTAGACGAGCACCCGCCAACAGAAGTCGAAGGACTCATGTGGCGTGTAGAAAATGCCTTCAACCGAGTCCAGGATCTTGAAGCCACACTACAGATCACTGACGAATCGCAGCCAGCCGAAAACGTACGAATGAAGGTAAAGTACGTCAAGGGCCCCCCTCCCGTGTTGTCAATGCGCTATGTTCCACCCCAAGACGCGAGTGAGGATCTGTTCATCTCTTCTGTACGAGATGAAACGTTTACCATCCAGAATGACCAGCTATTCCATTACATTCCGAGTGAGGATGTGGTCGTAAGCAAACGATGGCCTGGCGTACCACTGGTCATGGTCGGGCTAGGTGTTTTTGACATGTCGCAAGTTCGTTCAGACTGGTCTGCCGGCAGGACAGAAATCAAAATCCTCGAAGACATATCTGGATTCTCTGGTATTGCGTTCGCGTCACCGATGTCGATTTCCGAGTCATTTAGTCACACGCTAGCGCCATTCGCGCTCTTTTCCAGACTGGATCTCAAAGCGCTTCAGGACTACGCCCTCTCGTTTTCTTTCAATCCGGATGCCCAGACCGACGAGGCCCAGCCCCATGTTGCACTGGCCAATTCCCTCTTCTCAGACGGCGGAATTTCTCTTCCAGGCAGCTACATCCTTGAGGTTCGCGACGCGAAATCCAAGAACCTGTTGCGGATGATCTGGATTGACCGTGAGACCTATCTTGTGCAGAAGGCCGTAACTTTCACGAACGGTCAGCGAAGTGCGACGCTGTTGATCCAGTTGATTACGGTTGACCAGGGATTGTCAGAAGCCGATGTGATCCCTCCACTCCAAGTCGGAGTAGAGAATATCCGAGGCTAGGACTCTTCAGATTCTGCTTCTGCCCATTCTTTCCATTTGCGAAATTCACCCAAATCCAAGTCATCGTCCACGAAATCATGGAATTCATCTTCCTCGGCAAATGGAGATTCAATCGCCTCAGAGCTGAAAACGTCGTCTGCGACGAAGATTTGGCAACCAGATCTCAACGAAAGCGCGAGTGAATCCGAAGGGCGGGCATCAAATTCCATGACATCCCCTTGGGCATCGCGAACGTAAATCGAGGCAAAAAATGTGCCATCTTGCACGGCCTTGATGATGACTTTGTCGATCTTTGCATCAAGGTATTCAATCATCTTCTTCATCAGAACATGGGTGAGTGGTCGTGGAAAATCTTCGTTCTGGAGCCCAAAGGCGATTGAAATAGCCTCAGAGTCGCCAATCCAAATTGGCAGAGCCTTTCGAGATGCGCGATCCTTCAGTAGTACCACGGGAGAGTTGTTCGAGGGATCGACCAACAGCGCTTTGATCACGACTTCTCGCATGTCTAGCTCCTTTCATCATGATAGGCCGAACAGCTACGGCATTATAGCCACTTGCTCGGTACGCAACAATCCTTATGGGCATTGGCGATAGTCCGCTCATTCGCTACACTTCTCGCTTGTTCAGGAGGTCAATGTGTGCGGAATCATAGGAATGATAGGCCGTGAACCCGTAATCCCTCTGCTGCTTGAGGGATTATCCAGGCTCGAATACCGAGGCTACGATTCTGCGGGCATTGCCACCCTTCAAGATGGCAAGCTGAGTCGATTTCGTAGAGCGGGCAAAGTGCGCGACTTGGAGGCATTACTACGAGGGATATCGTCTGATGCAACGATCGGAATTGGTCACACGCGTTGGGCCACGCACGGTGCCCCCAGCGAACTGAATGCACATCCCCACTTTGATTGCCACGGAGAAATCGCGCTCATTCACAACGGCATCATCGAGAACTATCTACTGCTGAGGGACGAACTTATCGCGGACGGACATCAATTTGCCTCAGACACGGATACTGAAGTCCTCGCGCATCTCATCGAGCACTACTTTGATGGAGATCTGCTCCAAGCCGTCTCGGCAGCCGTACGGCGTGCTGATGGTGCGTTCGCCCTGGCCGTTCTCTGTTCGAAAACGCCGGATCGCATCGTCGCCGCTAGGCGCGGTAGTCCGTTGGTCATCGGGCAAGCGCATGGAGCCAACTACGTGGCTTCAGATATTCCTGCCCTACTAGGCAAAGCCGATTCAGTCATCTTCCTTTCAGACGACGAACTCGCCGAAATCACGCGAGAATCGGTCCGCATTGTTGACCTTGAGGGGGCAGAAGTCGTACGCCCCTCTCACCGCGTTCGCACAGATCAAGTGTCAATTCAGAAAGGCGGATACAAGCATTTCATGCTCAAGGAGATCCACGAGCAAGATCGTTCTGTGGGTGAAACTATTCGAGATCGGTCTGCGGGCAAGCGCTCACACCATACCATGCTCGAAGCTCCGATCGCTCCGTTCGATCACATCTACCTCATTTCCTGCGGAACGGCCTTTCACGCCAGCCTAACTGCCGAGTACCTATGGGAACGCTACCTTCATGTGCCCATTCAATCCATCATTGCGTCGGAATTCCGCATGCGTTCGCCTCATTTGTCCAAACGGTCGCTCGTGATCGCCGTCTCCCAATCCGGGGAGACGATCGACACGCTGATGGCCCTTCGAAGTGCCAAAGCAGCAGGCGCGCAAGTCATCGCGCTGGTGAATAGCGAACAATCCACGATTGATCGAGAAGCGGATGCCTCATTCTATACTCACGCAGGCATCGAGATTGGCGTGGCTGCCACCAAGACGTTCACCGCGCAAATTGCTGCTCTCGGATTGCTCGGACTTCAGTTGGCAGGCGAACACCTATCTGAGCAGGAGATCCAATCTGAACTCGACAATCTCGCTCTTCTACCCGGCCGGATCAATGAGGCATTGAAGATGGAAGAGCACGTTCGAGCTATCGCAGAGAAGATTCATCACGCGACCGACGTCCTATTCCTAGCGAGAGGAGAGCTATTCCCCATCGCTCTTGAGGGGGCGCTCAAGCTGAAAGAGATCTCCTATATCCATGCTGAAGGCTATCCGGCTGGCGAGATGAAGCACGGACCGATTGCCCTCATTGACGAAGCAACCCCCGTTGTCTTTCTGCTGTCTCGCGGAATCGCATTTGAGAAAGTGCTGTCCAATATGGAGGAAGTGAAGGCGCGGAATGGGCAGATCGTCGCAGTCACGGATGCACCGAAAGACCCTGGTGTCATTCGTTTGGCCGATTTTGTCATTCCTGTTCCGGTTGTCCGGGGAATCTCCCGCCCCATTCTATTTACGATTCCTCTTCAGTTGTTGGCCTATCACACGGCCGTGTGGCGTGGCACAGACGTCGATCAGCCTAGAAATCTGGCCAAGACAGTCACTGTTGAGTAGCCGGAGGCAGGCCAATGCGAGCTGTTGCGCTACTACGAATGGGCCAGCTTCGACCCGAGGTGGTGAAGATCTGGCGCTGTGTTCGGTCCTTGGCTGCTAGTGGGCAACGATATCTGCAAGCTTCAGGATATTGGGGTTCACATTTGTGCACGGTTCATCCAGTGCGGTAAATGGGATGGGGACAATGCCTTGACCATCGTAGCTCATCATTGCCGACGGGGCTACGCTGGCAAATGATTGGATTGCCGCCTCGCCGAATCGGCTAGCCAGGATTCGATCGAATGCTGTGGGAGAACCTCCCCGCTGCAAGTGCCCCAGAATGGTGAGCCGACTCTCCACATCGCCCAACGCGTCAAGATGATTGCAGATCGCGCGAGCCGATGATCCCAAGTGTGGCAGTGTATCGCTTGGCCTGAACCCTTCTGCAACTACAAGGATGGAATGGCGCTTGCCGAGGCTGTTACCGTCCCGGACGCTACGTGCGATATCGGCTAGTGAGACAGGCAACTCAGGCAGGAGAATGATTTCTGCCCCGCCAGCCAATCCCCCCATCAGAGCAATGTAGCCCGACTCTCTGCCCATCACCTCAACCACAAATGCCCGCTGATGGGAAATCGCGGTATCTCGAATACGATCAAGACACTCCACGACCGTGTTCAGCGCGCTGTCCACGCCAATAGCCATCGATGATCCAGGAATATCATTATCAATCGACGCAGGTATCCCAACCGTCGGTACACCGTGCTCGCTCAACCACTGTGCCCCCCGTAGCGAGCCATTCCCCCCGATGACAATCAGTCCGTCCAATGCATGATCGCGAATTGCAGTTAGCGCCCGTTGTTGGCCATCGGAAGTTCGAAACTCTTGGGAACGTGCCGTTCGGAGCATCGTTCCTCCACGCTCGATAATCCCTCCAACTGCCCGGTTGTCCAATGCAACCATGTCCCCATCAATCAGGCCGGCATAGCCCCTGTCGATGCCGAACATGTTGAATCCCCGGTGTGTTCCGCAACGAACTACTGAACGAATTGCCGCATTCATCCCCGGCGCATCGCCACCGCTCGTAAGGACGCCTATTCGTGCCATGGTTATCTCCATCGTGTGCTTGTC
>Ga0180007_10000775_pt1 | contig 49297 bp, 83 predicted proteins | sample MM_PC_MetaG_FD_121122 | JGI IMG/M metagenome (GOLD analysis project Ga0180007, IMG submission 121122) | Groundwater microbial communities from the Aspo Hard Rock Laboratory (HRL) deep subsurface site, Sweden - MM_PC_MetaG | ecosystem: Environmental > Aquatic > Deep subsurface > Groundwater... | reverse complement strand
GGTTCTTTAACCAGAGTATTCCCGCAGTGTGCCCACCATACTTTATCACCTACCTTGTATTTTTTCATATTCCCTCTCCTCCTCAATCGCTTCCTTCATGGCCTTATGTGCTAAATTCCATGCTACGGTAGAAAAATCTCTTATCAATTCATGTTCAATGACAGTAAAAGGATAGGGACAATATCCATCCCAATCAAACTCCATCAGCATATCTCCGAGCTTATCCACCGCTCGAAGAACTAAGGCTTTGGGTGTCATAGCCAATCCCTCAATGATTCAATTACTTTAGAATCTTCTGCTAAATCCTTCTTAACTTCTTTCATTTCTTCTCTTGCATCCTTCTCAGGGCTTCCAATCCATTGCTTGCCATCTTTCCAAATAGAATATGCGTCTATCGCTGCAAGTACCCCTTTGATGAAATCAGGGCTTCTTGTTCCGTACATCTCTCTCCAATATCCCATCTCATTCACTCCCCCCTCTCATTCTCGCTATACTAAACCCATTCGCCCTTGATGTTTCTCATGTGAACCATCTCTAAATGATTAAGAGCATTGTGTTCTTTAGACTCAAACGTCAATTCAAATCCTTGGTAATTGATGAACAGTTTAGCCGATACCGTATTATGGTCGCAATGTTCCTTCACCACGTTAAAGAAATTCCTAGCCTCTTTCATCACTTCTTCGTTCATTCACTCCCCCCTCTCGTTCTCCCCACACCACACGCAACGTCCGGTGTTGGGTTCGTATTCGTGCTGCCCGTCACTGTAGGGGCAGCCGTGATTACGGTAGTCCCTCTGCTCGTCTTCGAGCTTATCCTGTAAATCCCTATCAGCTTCGTCTAGGATATATAGGTTAGTCATGTCTTCCCCTCCACCCACTGAGCTACCACTTCTTGCATCTGTCCTGGCATATACATCAGGAAATATTGACAGACATAGAAGTGCGTCAACTCATGGGCTATATGATGTTTTTTGACATAATCTATATTTGCCCTAATCAGTTTCTCTTTTGGATAATACGCCGCCGGTGCAGTTATTCCAAAGGCAATGTAGCAGTTCTCATGCTGCAAATATATCTGAGCCTTCGGCACTTCCTTGTATCTCAGGCCGGTTATCTCAAGCACACGGCTTGCAAGACTGTCGATGTCGCCTACCCGCTTCTCGAACCTCATCAGATCCTTAGTGTCTGTGTAGTAAATAGTGCAATAGGTGGTTGCACAATCCTGCCAGGGATCGCCGTATGCTCTACCGACATGGAACGCTAGGTAGATAATGAATAATATTAGGATGATGTAGCAGGTACGGGTCAAGATACCTCCTCGCTCCCGTTGCGTAGGGAGCTACCATTCTTTAAGTTCTTCTGGATGATATAATTTTAGCCACTCAACCAGTTCTGCCATGCCTGGCCTCTCCCCCATCATTGTTGCATAACAAACAAACCTACCTTTTTCTTTCCAGTATTGTTGAGCTATGGGTACGAAATCCTTACGCATGTTCAAGTAAGGGTATTCACCTTTTTCAACCTGTTCATCGCTTCCCCATTTCAGTTGATAAGGGCAACCGCACTTCATGCACATTGCCTCACCAGAATAGTCGCCCCATTGAAAACGCATGGGATAATCACCACAAATTACACATTTTTGCATCCGACTAGAAGCCTCTAGGTTCGCATGTAAATCATAATCATGTAAAATTCCCTGTTTCGGCATAACCTCTCCTTTCGCCCTGTTCCGTACAGGGCACCCCTCAAGGGGGACGAATAGAGGTTAGAAGGTTCCTGCCTATACCTGCCTCACTCTTGCCAATTCCGACATGAACGCTCCAGGTAAGTCCCGTGAGTCAAGCGGTATGCCAAATCTCTTTTGTGTAATCTCACACAGGAAAACGATTAACGGTGAGTCTCCATGTTGGTGCTCTACATTGGTGATTCTCGTCTGATTAACATGAAAAGAAAGCGGCGAATTATCTAGGTTGATTAACGTCCTCCAAAGGTCAATTACAGTCTCCATCGGGGCCCTCCTCTTATTTTTTTATTCCTGCCGATACCCTGAGTGTCTTTGTTATTTCTTCTAACTTCATCTTAACTGTCGCAGATATGCCCTCTGCTATTGAATTATTTGCAGTCGTAAGGGCATCCTTCATCGCAGTTTCGATATGGTACTTGAGGTATCCATCAATCATGTGCCCGATTCGAGTATCGCTGGCCTTCCAATAACTATCCCGACCTGTATTTGGTTTCCCGTTGAGGTCTACCTTTTCAGTCATATACGCTTCCGCTCTCTGAACGATATACTCAATAATAGTTACGGACTGTCCCTGTTTTTCGCCCCAACAGTTAGTCTTTTGCAAGATAAGATTCTCAATGAACTCTGACATCCTGGGTAAGACGTGTTCGGCAGCTATCTCATGGATTTTGGCGTCAATGTGCTCGGTAACTAAACCCTTGAGCTTCTTAGCAAATGCCGACTTTTCAAAATATTCTTCTCTATCTTCATCATATGCCGCAGTACCCTCCATTACTTGTTGGCAAAGGCGTTCAATAACTTTTTCCTGTAACTCTTCTTTGGTAAAACCTAATGATTCTAAAGTAAATTCCATACCTCCCTCCCTTCATGTAATTTCATTAAAAGGCTATAAAATCCCTCATACACCTCTCTCATATCCTGCGCCTCACGCAGACGCAGGGCTGAGAGCTTTCGTTTTATACGGTTGAGCTTTCTAGTTTCCTGATTCATAGTGTCCTCTATTTCAGTTTTTATAAATATACACCCATGAATAATAGATGTCAAGCAAAAAATTCATCAATGTATAGAATATCGGAAAAAAAGATTATTTCTTTAGGAATTGTTTTAGTTCTAGGTAGGGTTGTCGCCTTTCATCTGTGCCTTCTGGCGGGTTACTTTTTTCCACAATCCTGCGTATCTCATCAATTTGGGTTTTCAATAGATAGTACCGGGGAAGGATATAATCAAGCATTGTTTCTGCCTCAGAACCACGGTCTAAGCCTAGTGCCCTCAGTATGCCGTTCTTTGTGTTTTCCTGTAAATTATTTTGCGTCCCGTGTTCAATCCTAGAAATAGATCCCTGGGATGTCCCCGCAAGATCCGCTAATTTCTCTTGGCTCCACTTACGAGCTTTTCGATTTTCCTTTACGAGCAAACCAAATTCTTTGTCGGCCAAGTCATTTTTTTTATTCATACATGCATTTTTTCCTTGCATTTTAAATTCATAGATGTATAATTCATAATTATGGAACTATCAGAGTACCTTCAAAGGAAGAAATTAACGGTAACGGCTTTTGCAAAAATAGCTGGCGTACCACAACCTACTGTCTGGCGGATTCTTAATGGGAAGATCAATAATCCATCACCAAATATTGCCGAAAGGATAGAAAAAGCCACAGGTGGGTCAGTAAGTCGCATGGAACTTTTGTATCCTAATCACAACAAAGCAATTACCACAGAATCTCAAAGATAACCCATAGCAGGGTGAGTCCGAGGATTATTTTGCAGATGAGATCAACCCTCTTAATATTTTTTGCTTTCATAGTAGCCATATAACATATCTTGGTATTTGATTCAATCTCTTTTCTCCATTTTCCGTACACGTAAGATAGGGATGCTATGAGAAAATTCAAGAACCTAGCAATCTTTTTTTTCCTACGCTTTCTGCGCTGCTCCTTCCCTGACATTGTAAACTTCCTTCTCAAAATCAATAAGTCTAACCAAAATAGAGTAGCCACTGCCTGTAATGCAAGCAGGCAGTACGTTAACGATGTACTTTTGCATGACCTAACCGGCCCCAAGGCCCTCCGTATTAAGCAGCACATTTCGGAGATCCTGGGGTTTCGTGTGTGGAGGTAGCTCATGTATTTTTTTTACCAAATTGCTGTCTGCGTAGTCTAGCGTTTTAAATTACGCCCATCTACGCTAATAGCGTAATGAGGTCTTAGATGCCAATGTCAGAGTCGTTTGAAGAGGTTGAGAAAGACCGAAGAATAAAAGAAGTCAAAAAGCATTCACGTCATTTAGAACGTCTTTGTAGAGAAATAGCCTCCGCCGTCAAGCGTGAAGATATGGCTAGGGACTTAGATATATCGTACTCCTACTTTTCTGAGATACTCAACAGCAATGGCGATCAGAAATCCTTCAAGCTCTGGATGATACCTGCCTTGACCGCAAGCCCTAAATTCCATGACCTGATAAATTTCTTGTGCGACATAGCAAAACCTGTCAGGGAACATCCAAGAATAAAACCCGTCAAGACGGCAGAGGAAGAACTGACAGAACTCAAGCAGGCGATAGTGAACCGTGGCCTAGAGTCCGTATTTGAAAAGGATGGCATAACGTTTGAGGGGAAATAGGGGGTTATGCAACAACTAGACTTTGATGGTAAGACAAAGGAAGAGGTCAGCATAGAGTTTATCCGTCAGTACGAACCCCCTGAGGGCTATTTTCTAGGCTTCAGTGGTGGTAAGGATAGCATTGTGCTTTATGATTTGGCTGTGCAGTCAGGAGTGAAGTTTCAGGCATATTACAGCAACACTACTATTGATCCACCTGAATTGACTAAGTTTATCAGAAAGAATTATCCCGATGTAACTTGGTTACATCCTCGAAAGTCATTTTTCAAATTTATTCCTCAATACGGGTTCCCCACGAAATTTGCTCGTTGGTGCTGTAATGAACTTAAAAAAAAGCCTTCAAAACATATCAAGTTAAGGCACAGACTCATGGGGATTCGGGCAGAGGAATCTTTTAAGAGAAAAACTAGAGGACAAATAAATGAATACTCAGAGCAAATAATATATAGCCCCATATTTGACTGGTTAGAATGGGAAGTGTGGGAATATATTGAGAGAAAAGAATTACATTACTGCTCTCTTTATGATGAGGGGTTTGATCGGTTAGGGTGTGTTATCTGCCCCTTCGTTTGCAATCCCAATTCTTGGAAATTAAAATTATATAAAGAACGCTGGCCGAAACATTATCAGGCATTTGAAAAAGCTATGATAGAGTTATGGGATGACAGGGAATGGTGGAGACAAACTAGAATGAGATATGCAATGTTACCAGAGGAATTTATAGAGAATTGGTACAGAGGAAAATAGGGGGTTAGATGCCACGCAAGAAAGGCGGTAAATACGCCCGAGATAAAGGGCTAAATTTCGAGAGGGAAATAGTCAACCTCGCCAAGTCAAGAGGCCATATTGCAAAACGAGTACCCCTGTCTGGTGCTACCGAATACGCTAAAGGCGACGTTGAGATAGGGGATAGGGTATTTGAGTGTAAGCGTGTTGCCCGCTCACCTCTCTATAAGTGGTTAGGGGATAATCATGGCGTTATTATTAGGGGGGATAGGGAAGAGGCTTTGGTGGTATTAAGGCTGGAGGACTACCTGTGAAATACCGAGGCATGTTCTGGCGTAACCTATACTGGCTATGTGATGAAGACCCGATAGAATGGGATGTGCAGAAAATAGCGTTGGTGGGGGTGGGGATATGAAATTCATTTGCTTATTCTGTGAGGACCCATTCGAGATAAAACAGGCAAGCCGTGCCATAGCCTGTTCTAAGCCTGAATGCCAGGAGAAGAAGAGAGCCCGGCATCTTAAAATAATGAGGGAACGGGCCGCGGAACATAGGGAGAGAAAAAGAGGAACCAAGGAAGAAAGACCTCCTGAACTTAAACTCCGTAAGTGCCAAACCTGTGGCAAACCAAAAGCAATAGAACCGAACCGTACTTGTGATGATTGCTATGCTCGAAACAGCAAATACGATGACGCGGCGATAGGGTGGTGATAGATGGGGAAAAATCCGGCATTTCAGATTTATCCAGGAGATTGTCGCAGAGATACCGGCCTACAAATGATGGATTTCTTTTCAAGGGGTATTTGGTATGAAATGTTGTGGTGTATGTGGGATGCTCCGGAGCGTGGAAAATTAGAAGGAACTCACGAACAACTAAGTCGGTTAATAGGGTGTTCAATCGAAGAATTAAAGATTGCACTTGGAGAGATTGGCGTTACAAAAACAGGTGAAGTAACGGTGTGTAACGATTTAGTAACGGTAATCAATAGAAGGATGTATAGAGAAGAAAAAGAGCGTCAATTAACAAGAAAGAGGGTTCAAAGATTTAGGGAAAAACAAGGAGAACGAATTAGTAACGGCGACATAACGCTCCCTTCTTCATCTTCTACTTCTTCTTCAAAGAAAAAAGAAAGTATAAAGAAAAAAGAAAAGCCACCAAAAACGTTGTTTTTGGATTCTGTGTATCTCACTGAAGATGAATACCAAAAACTCAAAGAAAAGCATGGTGAATCTTTAACCAGCAGAGCCATTGAGATACTTAATAACTACATTCAGAGCAAAGGGAAACGCTACAAGAGCCACTATCATACTCTGTTAGGTTGGCCTATTGAAAAAGCAAAGGAAGAATTACCCAAAAGCACTTATCCAAAGAAAAACACACAACAAGGAGTAGGGTACAATCCCAAGGCAGATTATAATAGACCTCAGAACAAACCAGAGAAAGCAGACTATGATGCTGTACTTGAAGGCATTAGAAAAGTACAAAAAGATGCAAAGTTAACAGAGGAGAGGCCACCATAAAATCACGGTTGAGTAAACCAAGAAAGGAGGAGACATGAAAAAGTATAGGAAGAAACCAGTAGTAATTGAAGCAATGCAATTTTGGGTGAACTCATTCGAAGGGTGGCCCTTCGGTGTATATAAAGATAATGAATCGCCTACAGGGTACGCCATTGATACCCTTGAAGGAAGTTATCATGTAACAGAAGGTGACTGGATTATCAAAGGCATTAAAGGCGAATTATATCCCTGCAAGCCCGACATTTTCAATGCTACCTATGAACTGGTTGAGTAAACCCCCGTGCGGGTAGTTCATGTTCTGGGAACCTAGGCTCTCCCGTCCAGCATGGCTACCCTAGCACGGGGAAGGATACGCCGGCGTAGCTCAATGGTAGAGCAGCTGCCTTGTAAGCAGAGGGTTGTGGGTTCAAGTCCTACCGTCGGCCCCAAAAACCCCCATACCTTACCCTTGCCCCTTAGAAGAAAACGGCCTACAAGAGAACCTCGTAAGCCGTTTTTCGCCTCTATTGACTCAAATAAAGGATTATCCCCCACGCCATAGCCAGGGCGAGGGCTAAATCTTTCTTAATGGTAATTCTATAAACGGTGTTTCATCCTCAATCCAATGTTCACGGTCAATAAAGTCTTCGTCTTGAATTGTTTTTTGATATTCTTTATATGCTGCTTTTATATCTTTAGCTTCAATATCTATTGCAAACAAAGAACGCCAATAGATTGTATACGTCTTCATCACTCCCCCCTTTCTTCTTTCCTGATCTCCTCCCACAACTGCATATACCTACCAAGGTATATGTCGTTAGGATATTTTACGCCCTTCTCCCAATTATAAATACTCCCGCTATTACAGGGAAACCGCCGGGCGAACTTCTCACGAGGCTCCCCGTAAAGCCGCCTAATACAACGGAAATCCTCTGGTTTTAGTCCCATTAGTCACCGCCTTTCTATATTTCTTTTATCTGAAGATGTGAAGCTACATACCAAACTCGATCCCAATTTACAAACCAATCTTTGCCCGATTCGTGGGGATTATAATTCACAGCATTTTGTGTTATCCTTAACAGAAACTACAAAGGTTCTACCTCTTAATAAATCGTGCCTTTTGTGGTAGTTTTTAGAAATGTAAACCATTTTCTCTGAGGTGCATTCGAGACCGAGATAACCCATGACCATTAAGGCATAATACTGATTTGTTGTTAATTGTTCATCCCCCGTTACATCTCTTTTAACGATTGTGATATTATTGTTGTAAATCACAATACCCTTGTCCGTGATCTTGTAAACGTGCCCACAGTCATTGCCAGTCAAATGGCTGTTGATTGTACCACATATAGGACACCTAGATGTCCTGTTTTCCATTTTGACTTTGATATACTTTACCATCCCCTTCCCCTCCCTTCTTAAATTTGCGCCTTCCAGTCCTTAATTTTATAGCGCCGCCCCGAATGAACGGGGCACAGGACTTATCGGGTGGGATTAGCAATCGTAATAATCCCCAGCATTGGGGGCAGTGTGATTAATAGTCCCATCTTTTTTCCGAGGTGTGTGGTCAAAGTCTGCATCCGTTTTTATGGAAAAAAATTTCCCCCGAAATCTATCAACGGCTGCGTGCTCACAAAGAGGGACGATCCAGAATTTATTTATTCTATCCCACTTTGCTCCTTTAATGTTTCTGATTTCCTGTACCGCATCCTTCTGGTACGGGAAGATCACCCTGAATTCATCGTTTTCTTCTTTTATTATTATATTCATTTCCTACCTCCTCGCCCGTGGGCGTTTTTGGGTGTTAGTTCGGTCAAAATGTTTCATACGTGCAACAATATTGGTCGATTTTTCCGTTAGAATCCCTTGAGCCAGGACATATTCCAGTTCCCAGACAATGATGGCATTCTATTTGTTCTCTTCGTCCTACGTCAGAGTTCCCCCTCCAATGTATGCAGACGCAGTCCCCGTGCGCCCCACAGGACAGACAATTACCATCTACCTTCCCAGATCCCCTACACGTTCTACACGTTATCTTTTTTATCTTTGTCATCTCCCTACCTCCCTTTGGTTTTTGTGTCTGTTAGCCATTCTTTTTCTTCCCAAATTCTTTCATAAAATTAAGTAATGCCTGCTTCATGCTGATTCCGAGTTCTGCGCATGCCGCCTTAAACTGTCTCAGAACAATCTCAGGAATGTCTTTCAATAGATATTGTTTCATGCTCTTGCCCCCTTTCGTTAGTTTAATAAGATATATAAGCAAGATAAGTGCCAACAACGAAAGAAACGTACAGAACACAGTATTGACAAGGGCTGGCGGGGAATACAGAGATTCGGCAAGAATAGCGAATTGTTACGAGAAAGTAACACCTTTTCAGGTAAAATGGCCTATCTGCCTAATATCATTGCATATTATGATTTGTTACGACAAAGTAACGAATGTCCAGGAAAAGTAACAATTTTGGTGCTACCACTAGATGTGGTATGTGACAACTCTCCAGCACCACTGTATATTGACATAGAGGACACTATTGAGACTCAATAACAACAATAAGAGACGAAAAATCGACCTACGCTACGATTTCAAGAGCTTCAATTGAAGTAGTTGAACACATATATACTATATAGGCATAGAACGTGCCAAACCGGGCTTGCAGAGAGAATAAAAATAGAGTATATGGGAAGCTATGTTTTATACATCGGATAGTTTTAGGTCGCTGCGCTGGTCCCGGCGCTTCGTGAAGTCCAAGGGTAGGACACTCAGAACAAAACAGCCTGCACTCTGAACGAGTGTTTTTCTAGTACGACATCTGTAGACCTGGCTGACAATAGCCCGATTGTCACTGAAACATAATACATAGCCCTATCAAATACTCTCTTTGACGGGCCTAACCTTGTCTAAACTGAGGGTGGATGGGCGGGATTCGATAAAAAATAAAGGAGAATAAAAAATACCTTACCTAACCAAAGATAACCCAGCCAGAAAACAACGAGATACAACTATAGCCCAAGACCGACTTGCTGGCCTAACCTACCGAGAACTGGCCCAAAAACATAACCTCGACATAGGACAAATAAGCCGACTGCTTAACCAGGATGAAATGCGAGAAATCATCGAGACCGGTACACAACAGATGGTTTCACTCATACCAAAAGCCCTCGATAACTACCATCAATTACTAAGCTGCGATGATAACAATATCAAGCTGAAAGCCAGTCAGGATGTGTGCAAGAATACAGGTATTCAGCCAGCACACACACAGTCTGTGTTGATAGAGAAGCTCATAATGAACCAACAAAACAACTTCATAGCTCCTGAGATAGTCGGGATTTTGGGCAGATACCTAGACGACCCTGCCGACGTAATCGACCTAAAAGCTATCGGATTGAGTGACGAATCTGTGGATAACCCTGTTGATAGTCGCAATAACAACAATAATGAGGCCCCTGATAGTGCTAAGTAGTTGATATTATAGGATACATGCGATGAATCGAAAGTTTACATATTGTAACATTAGCGGACATTGTGGTAGTATAGGCACACTATACGTACGCACACTCGTACGTGAGCAAGGGGGTGGGCGGGGGAGCAGAACGGGACTCCGGCGACCGACCCTTTAATAATTCTTCTCTGGTAACACACGGGGGTTTTTATGATTCCAGAAGCATTTTACGAATGGCGTATTCCAGGGGGTAATTTTTCTAATCCGGAACTTGTAGAGGCATTGAATAATGCTTTCTGTGATTCTCCTAAGTGCACGGAAAATATTGCTGAGACTTTCCCTCCTTATTATTATTTTCCTTGGGAGGATGGTTATTTTCGGGGATACGTTTGAGGGGCTAATGTTTCTTTTCTTTGCAATATCTGGCATAGTATTTTGGGTAGTGGGGTTGCTTGTGGTGGGGATGTTATTTTGGATACGGGGTGGTATGTATAGGGATGGTAAATGATGTTTGATGAAGAAAGTAGTCTTGGTGCGTGTATTTTGGGGGCTGGTTCTGATTGGGATGAGTCGCTGACACAGGAAGAGTTTAATGAACGCTGTGATGCACTTAACAAAGTTATTCATAGTGGACTGATTAAAAAATTAGCCGAAAGTTTCAAAGGGACGCTTGAAATGCGGAATGCTCGTATTTTTAATTTATATCGAGGGGGTAGGTTTTGATATTGAATCCCGACTGTCGTATGTGTGCGCCTCTTTGTGGTATTATTTTATGTACTGACCATCGTAAGATGTTGGAAGTAGCTGGTGTAGAGCCGTGTGTGCCTGATTTTATAGCTATTGCGATGTGGCGGCAGTACAATCAGATGTATTTTGAAGAGCCGATTGAGAAGGTAGGGACATGGAGGGAGAAGTTATTATCGCATTTTAAGGGGATATTGTTCGTATAATAATTAAATAGCTGGCAGGGTTGATCGCCTGGTCAGCACCCCAATAGTTCCCAAGAACCCGTAACCGTATATACGGCAGTTACGGGTTTTTTATTGGGGGCATAAGGAGAGGGAAGATGGGGGTAAGGTTAAGGACGCAGGTCTTGGGTAGGTTGTTAAAGACGGGTCAGACGACTCAGTATGCGTCAGAGTTGGATGATGGGTATTACGAAAAGGGGCTTTCAAAGTATTATGAGATTTTAACTACTTTAACTCATGCTGGCACCACTAATATCACCATCAATTCCAAGACGGATGCTCATAGTAACAACTGTGTTTTTGATAACAGGACGAAGTTGATGTTTTCTCGGTATGTATCGGCTTCGGTTGGGCCGGGATCGGATGGGAAGATACCGTGGACGACTACTGGAGCTGGAGCAACGGCAGAAGGGATATTCCCTTACTGTACTGCTGCGAATACTGCTGAATTAGCGGGGTATTCAGATTGGAGGATACCAGATTATAAAGAAGTTGATTCTCTTTTGGAGATAGAAGGAACAGCACCTTTTATTGACGATACTGCATTTGCATCATTTCCAAGTAACATAATATGGACATCTTCAACCCATCCAATAAGTACCACCGATGCATTTGATATTAGGTTTGATAATGGCGCAGGGCCTACTTATGCTGTCAAGACGGCAGCTTATTATGTCCTTTTAGTCCGCGGAGGTTAAGGATGGGAATTTTAGGTGATTTGGTAACTGTTCTAATTGAATCCGAAGATTGTCCACATGGGCAGGTAAAGAGAATATACGAAATAAGAGATTCCGAAGGTGTTTTGCTAAGGAAGCAAAAGATTACCTGGAGTTATTATCCAACAGGCGAAGTAGACGAGATAGTTACCTACGAACTCGATCCTGATGATACCGTTCTGTCTGTAAAGGGAATCAAGCATTTCACGGATGGAAGGCAACCTATCTCTTTTTAAAAGGAGGTTTTGTGAAAGTAGCCAGTAAGTTTGATGATGCAAAAGACGAATGTTGCCCGAATTGTAGGGAGAAATTCAGGGACTTCCTGAAGCCCTGGGGCAAGAATCTTTTGGGATGCTATAAGTGTGGCACCGTGTTTATTCCTAAAAGAGTCTTAATCGAAGAACGCGCGGCAAAGAGACAGAAACTCTTGGACTTACAGAACGGTAAGGAACAGGAAGAAGATGCAGCAACCACAACTGGCTAAACTGACTGCGGACGATCCACGGTTTGCCCCCTATGCGGGGTTTATGAGCATTATAAAAACCGAGCAGTTAGTGGTTTTATTGCACATGCCTCATAAGATAATAGGGGTGTTTTCTGGCAATCAAGGCGGTAAGACCATGGGGGTTGCCTATCAATACTTTACAAGGGTTATCGGGCAGCATCCGGTTAAATATAAGAATAAACTGGCTAAAAAGATACGGTGTATGAGTTCTACGTTGCCCGAAAGTACGGAAAAAGAGGAACAGGATAATACGCAGTATCTCGAATTGAAGAAGATAATTCCTTACGAGATGATTCAGAAGGATATTACCGCTAGAAGTCAGAATTTAGTTGTCAGTAGCCCCGTGCATGGCAAGACGGTATTCGAGTTCCGATCATCGAAACAGGAATTACAGGATTTAGGCAAAATTCAACTATCTTCTGTATGGCATGATGAGGAGACGCCAAAGGCAATAAGGGAAGAGTGCAAGATGAGGCTGCTTAGTGAGGACGGAGATGAGTATTTCTCATTAACTCCGGTGAACCCCCTATCGTACTGCTTCGATGAAATTTGGGAAAAGGCTTCTTATATCTTTAGAACGACAACGATTCAAGAAAAATTCGGATTACCACAAGTAGAACATAAAAAGACAGGATACGATATTGGATGTATTCAAATGGCTACCGATGATAACCCGATTTTGACCTCTGATGCCATAGAAAGATTGTTTGCCGAAACTAACCCCGATGAAATCGACTTGAGACGGTATGGGGTATTTAAGGCAGTTACGGGTAGGGTACATAAGACTTACGATCCGAGAATCTGTTACATACCGTTTCAGAAGACGTTTTCTGATGGTATTCCTTACGATTGGACTCATGGAAGGGGAATTGACTTTCACGAATCACGCATTCCGTGGTCAATAGGGTGGCTGGCAGCAAGTCCTCAAAACGAATGGTTCTTATGGCAAGAATTTCACCCTGCGATTGATGGTCCGAATGCTTATAATACGTATGAAATAAGTAAGTCGATGGTGCGCAAGTCGATGGATTATGATTATACGGTGAATTTGATTGACCCACTTGCCAATACAAAACAGGCAAATACACTCTTTTCTACTGTTGACGACCTTAACAGATACTTTTCCGAAATGCGTGCTCCTGCATTCTGGCAAGCATGGGATACGAAAGGAACTACCGGAAGAGATGAAGTTGGCAAACGGTTCAAGAATGCCGTTAGGTGTGGCAAGCCGTTTACCAATCCCTACAAAGAACATGGTGTTATGAAGTATCTACCTACTATGTGGATTTGCGATACGTGCCCTAAGACCAATGAATCGTTGATTAAATGGCGGTTCGGGGAATATGTAACGGCAGCAACAAAGGCGGTAAACGACCCGAAACCTACACCACAGCAACGGTATTCTCACGATAATATGGTTCTGGAATGCCTAGCGAAAGACCATCGGCTATTATATGCCTCTCATTTCTTTCATAACAGGCCGAGTCAGCTTAAACCCAAGCATGTATCAGTAACAGGGAGGCCATGTGGGTAGTAATGTCTTTTGTTATGGACAGAAATCGGTATCAGAATTGTATCGTCATAACTGGTTTCGGACGTTCAAGGGCTATCCTGAGATGAATGACGATGTTAAGGCATTTCTCAGAAAATACTCCGAGAGACAGGAGTACGACTGCATATTCCTTTTCTTCAATGAAATATGCGGTTACGAAGCTGACTACAGTATGTTCCTGACGAAAGAAATCATGGAAGGGAATTTATAGAATGCCGAAAACAACGGCAGAGGATTTTGAAAAGTTCAAGATAGAGTGTAAGAAAATAATAGATAGACTTGGGATATACGATTGGTGGGTTTATTACGAATGGGAAAAATTAGAAGATGCTCAGGCTGAATACGACTTGAATTTAAACTCTAGGCAAGTGACTTTTAGGCTGAATAAGGGCAACATTGATGCCCCTATTGATATACTTGCTAAACATGAAGTTGTCGAAGCATTATTGCTTGGTAAATTAAAGGAAATGGCAAAACATAGGGGTTATACGATTAACGATATAGAAGAAGAAGTCCATCGTATAGTGCGGATTTTGGAGAATAGGTTGTGAGAAAAGGTAAGACCATATATCACTGTCATGGGAAGAAAAAGGGCAAGAAACTAAGAACATATTCGTCCGTAGCAAAAGCTAAACGTGCTCATAGAGCGATTATGGCAAACAAAAAGGGTAAGAAATAAATTGAAAGATTGGATAGAACAACGATTAAACGAAATGGCACTATTATATTCACCAAGAAGTTCTGGTTTTTTTTGTTCGGCAAGAATGATGTCGAGAGTTTATCCACATTATTTTCGTAAGGGATGGGTTTGGGAAAATGGACACAAAGTAGGACATGTAACCTGGAATGGAAATATGCTTTTAGATACAATAGATTATGTTAGGAATTTTTGAAGAAATATTCTCCACCCGTAATGGAGTAAGAAATGAACTCTTACAATAGTATGGAAGAAATAACGGAAACCGAAAACACTAAAACCAGAGACGATTGGCAGGAGCAATTAGCCAATCTTGTAATGAGTGAATGGGACAAAGGACAGCAGTACGTTGACGACTTAAACACACTCTACGAAGATATTTACCAGATGCTTCGTGGTAAACGCCCGACAAAGAATTACGATTGGCAGTCTAATGTAGTGGTAAACAAGGTTTTTCAAATCGTCTGGACGGCAATACCATACGTCACGCAGAAGATTTTTGGTGCAAACCCCATAATAGGTATTAAGTCATACGATAAGAAACAGGCGTGGGCAAGAGAAGAAATACTAGAGTTCTGGAACACTCTAAATTCAGAGTCGCCAGAGCATGTACCGTTCTTCCTTACTATCGTTATGCTTACCCTTAGAGGGTTACTTAATGGTGTTGGTATCTTAAAGAAGGGATGGCATCAGGTATTAAAAACCAAATCTCAGACGATTACGATAGATATACCAATTGAACTCGATCAGGAAACGGGAGCAGTATCCAAGTCCGAACCATTTATAAGAACGATAAAAAGTACTATCCCCATTGAGGATTGGCCCGATAACCAGGTAGTCAATAACCGTAATGTAGTTAGTGACTGGTTGCTCAAGCCAGGGCAGTCTATCAGGGCGGGTCGGTTTATAACGCATCGTGAAATGATGGATTTAGACTCATTGTATTCTTCCGATATTGATTACATGAACCTTGACCAGATTAGTCCGAATACCAGTTCTACCGAATCGTCTGAAAGACAGGACAAGAGCAAATTGGCCGGAATAGACGGTCAGGATATGCCTCCGGACAGCGATATTTACGCTGATGTAGAAGTCTACGAAAGGCAAGGGGTATTTCCTGTTTACAAGACGAAGCAGAATGGTGAGTGGATACCGTGTTTTGATAAGGAAAAGATATATGGTAGTGGCGAAGTGGTAATGAAGCAGATGATAGTCACCGTAGCCAAGTCTGGCGAAGTGCCTGTCCTGATACGCTTTGACAAGAATCCTTACGGCGAAATGGGTTATATCGACCTGCATATCTATCTTGATGCCGAAAGGTGGAACTCTATCGGTATGATAGAACCTGTCAAAGACCTTACCACAGCACTTAACGACAACATGAATGCTTCGTTTGATGAAATATGGCAGAACCTAATGCCTCCGGTAGTCGTCAATAAGTTTGCCTTATGGGACTGGGATACGATGCAGTATGCTCCGGGGCAAAGATGGTTAGTTGGTGGCCCCCCTGCCGATTCAATATACTTCAAAGAATCAAGTAATATCACGAAAGATGCTTGGCAGAAACATGGATTGATTGATAACGAAATTCAACTTACTTCATCTATAACCCCACCGATGCAAGGTTTGGGCAAAGAGAAGGCGGCTACTACCAATGTGATGAATGCTCAGATGAGTGCTGGTAAACTCGATTTCATTGTCAAGATGATTGAACAAACTGCCTTGATACCTTCAGCACAGATGGATATACGCTTTGCAAAGAAATTTGTACACCCACTAACCCTACAAACCATTCTTCGTGAACCGTTCAAATTCTCCGATTGGGAAGAAGTCTATCAATACTTACCAGCAGCCTCCAGCGTAAAACTCGAATACCAGAGAAATGCTGAAATACAACAGGATGTTCAACTTATATCCGTACTGTCACAGGTGAACAACCCTAATACGGCAAAAGTGTTGAATGTTTTATGGGGCAATATACTCAGGAACAGGAATATGCCGAAAGAGGCAGCACTGTTTGACGAGGACTTTTACGAACCGCAGACAGGTGCAGGTGCAATGCAAATGCTTAGAAGGGGTATGCAACAGGGGGCACCGTCTAACGAGAAAGGTATCCCAATGTCTCAACCGGAACAAGAGATGAGACAACTGACTTATACCGGAGGCAATGCTTAATGGAAGACAACAAATCTATACCGATGGAAGGTGTACTTGGTTGGAAGATACTATTTGGTGATGAATACGAACCCATGCCGGACCCTAACCTCCCTGAAAATACTGCTTTTTTGAACGCTTTAAAAAAGAAAAGAAAAGAACAGTTCAGAAACTTGAGGGAGGGTCCCGGTAGGGTTCTCTTTGAAGATTGGGGTAACAGGATTAAGGTGACGATGCTGGCAGCGATGTTAGCACCAGAGGGTAAGTTATGTGTTTGTGAGATATGCCAGAGGATTAAGTCGGTACAGAGTTTACTAACAGCAATGATAGAGATGGAGAAGGCATTACAAGAACCGAAAGGTAAGTAAAAAAATCGAATAATCAGTAGGGGTAGCTCCCCTAACTGATACCCCCATTATCTATATAAAGAAGTCGTTTCGTGCGCACGACATGAAGCGGCTTTTTTATTTGGGGGAACTTTAAAAGGAGGAACGATTTTATGACAGACGAAACTCAGGATACTACTGAAGAAACCCAAGAAGAAGTTGGCGAAGAATCAGAAGCCCTGGAAAGTCAAGAAGAGGAAGATGGAGGGCCGAAGTTTTCAAAGGCTCAGTTGCAACAGATTGGTTCACTGATGGGTAGGATTGTTAAAACTCAGATAGAGAAAGATGTTTTGCCAATGATTACCGAATCGACACGAAGGCCAGCAATTACTACTACTGATAATGATGATGCCGTAGGGAAACTCCAACAGGAGCTTTCAGAACAGATATTTAGTGGCAAGCCTTTTGAGGCCATTAGTAGGGTAGTTCAACTGAGTCAACAGGCACAAACGAATTTAACGAAGACTAAACAACTAGAAGTCGATAAGACTTTAGTTTCATACGCTGAGAAACCCTTATACAAGGACATTTTTCAGACTATGAAAGGCGTTGCTGAAGATGCCGTACAGAACAAAGGTTATCCGGTCGCAGAGGCCGTTGAGTATGCTTATCAATTAGCAAGAGCAGATCATTATGAGAAGCAACTCAACCCAAGCCCTGACGAGGGAGATAATCTTGGTCTGTTAAAAGGCGGGAAGCACGTCAGACCAGGAGCAAAACCCAAGCTACCTCCAAGGTTCAAAGAAGCCTATGAAAGAGACAAAGCAAAGGGTTTATTCAAGAACGAGCAGGAGTATATAGATTGTTTATCTCCGCAAGTTCGAGAGCAGTACGGTATTTAAGGAGGTCTCCTTTTCTAAATGGGAAAGACAAGAACTCCAAGCGGTAACGAGGACACTACGTTCTTTCGCTGTACCAGGTGCGGTTTCCCCTGCAACACTGACAGGGACAAAACAGGCTCAGGGTCAGGTCTAACGTATGTAGCAGTTACGCATACTCAGGATCAATGTCCTGACGATCCGGTAGTTGTTGCCGGATGTCCCTTTTGCGGAACCAAAGCGTATAAAACATGGCAGAGATGAAAGTTTGCAGTAGGTGTTGTGAAGAAAAACCATTGTCTGCTTTTCATAAAAGGGCGGATAGAAAAATTGGTGTTCAATCACACTGCAAAGAATGTCAAAAAATACGCCGAGGGAAGTATTACGCTATACCGAAAAACGCTGCTAGGGCTAATATTTATTCGACTCGATATTATTGGAACAATCGAGAGAAAGCTCTTGCGGAAAATAAACGGTGGAGGGACGAGAATAATGAACGAAGGAAACAATATTCACAGGAATACGAGAAAGACAGACGAGTACGGTTGCCCGAAAAAAGAAATCTGTATGCAAGAAAATACCTCAATAAAAGGTATCGTACAGACTTTAAATATCGCTTAAACCGTATTATTTCGACAGGGATTAAGAGAAGTCTCAATGCAAAAAAGAATGGCTTCCATTGGGAAGATATTCTCGGATATTGTTACTTAGACCTTATAAAAAGGTTAAAAAAAACAATTCCACAAGGATACCGATGGATAGATTATGAAGCAGGGAAAACAAATTTGTCTATTGATCACATTATCCCCGTTTCTGCATTCAATTTTTCGACATTTGACGATCTCGATTTTAAAAGATGTTGGGCGTTAAGTAATTTACGTCTCATCTCCCTAAATGACAACAAACAAAAGTCTGACAAATTATTGTTTCCTTTTCAACCTTGTTTAAAGTTTTAAAATAAAACGAAAGGAGAAATCCGCACATGAAAGTAGTAAGAGATTTGTGTGGCGGTGGCAGGCCGATGCCTATGGATCTGTTCTTCAATGCTGCCTTAGCGGCAGATGGTGGGACAGCCTGTTACAAAGGGCAGTTGGTTAAGATGATGGACGTGGCCGATGTTGACAACGGACGATTCTTGACCACTGCGGTTAATGCTACTGTCACTTTGAACCATTTCGGGATACTCGAAGAGGATATTGGTACTGGCACGGGATCAGGGTATTTGCCGAATAGTGCAACGTATGGAATGGTTCGCAGGAAGATTACCCCGATTACACCTACCAGTATAATTGAAGCTGAATATGCACGTGCTGATAGATTAGCTGCGGCTAATTACGATACTGGTGCAACTGCTTCCGCCGCTGGAACGACACTGACATGCGGGTCGGCCAAAATTGATACGGATGATCTGTTGATTGGTGGGTGGTTATACTTCCTGAATGGCGCAAATCAGTACAAGTTACATTACATTACTGATAGTGCCAATACAGGAGAGGCCATTACGGTAGCGACAGCATTTAGTGGTGCTGTAGTAGCTGCGGATGATTATTTAGTCATCCTTCCTGCGTTTGTAAACAAGTTAGATTTAAACGCAACCTACACGGACATTAAGAGTGAAACCGATGATGGTGATTGGGATATAGCAGTAGTCGGGCTTGACCATTTTGTCGAGGCACCAACAATGCCACGGCAGGGGTTAGATAGAAACAAGCACGATGGTATAGCTATACCTGATGCACATTTTTTCCATCACTTCTTATTGCCGTCCTACTCTGTGTTTATCACAGGTACAGACTAACCAAAGGAGGTAAACGAACATGGTAGCAATAAGTGAGAATTTTGGAGACCTCCTTGATTCTAGGTTCAAGAAGATTTACCTGGATGAGTACAAGGAGGCAATAGACGGTAGCATGGTTCCCATGCTGTATGGTATGGAAACCAGCACCAAAGCCTATGAGATGTATAGTGGTGTAGGGGCAATGGGCGATGTTGGCCTGTTTGATGGGTCGATAGATTACGATTCTGTATCCCAACTCTACGATGTCACAGTGGACTTTCCCGAAAGAGCAACAGGTTTCAAAGTGGAAAGAAAGCTGGCTGATGACGACCAGTTCGGGATAATGGATTCACGCCCTCGCCAGATGGCTATTGCCGTTGCAAGAACGAGAGAGAAATCCGGCGCAAGCCCGTTTAACGGTGCTTTTGTCGGAACGGATGGTGGAGATGCTGTGTCACTTTGTAACGGTTCCCATCCGTACTCACCAGACGATGCAACGACTCAAAGCAATGCTGGCACAAGTGCCTTTTCACCAGTTAGCGTAGAAGCTACCCGAAGGATAGGTTTTAACCAGCTTTACAACGATAGGGGAGATATATTGGAAATTAATTACGACTTGATTCTCGCACCTGTTGGTCTTGAGGAAAAAGCCTATCAGTTAATCGAGTCTAAGGGCAAAGTGGATACCGCTGACAATAACGCAAACTTCCATCAAGGCCGGTACAAACTGGCTGTATGGCGCAGACTGTCGGATTCAAACAACTGGTTTTTCATTGATTCACGGCTGGCAAAGTTGTTCCTGAAGTGGGTTGACAGGGTAAAACCTGAATATAACTATGACAGGGATTCCGATACGTTGGTTTCGAAGTGGTCTGTGTATATGAGATATAACACTACATTTGCCGCATGGCCGTGGATTTACGGTCATAAAGTAACCTAAAAGGAGGTGAATAGCAAATGACAACTTTTGGAGATCAAGTTTACCAGTTAGGCGGAGTACCAGTTGCCGGTGAATTAACTACTGGCAATGTGTTCTTCGTTGATAGTGGAACTGGTAGCAACAGCAATGACGGAAAAAGCGTGGACGCTCCTGTGGCAACGCTGGACTATGCTATTGGCCTCTGTACTGCAACTAACGGGGATATTATTTACTTATTCCCTGGACATGCAGAAACGACTACGGCTATAGCTGCGGATGTGGCAGGCGTAACGGTTATCGGTATAGGAAGAGGTAGGGCAAGACCTACTTTGACCGCAACTGCTGCGGCGACTGATTTAATTGACGTAACGGCAGCTAACTTCTCGATTCAAAACATCAGGCTTGTAGGGACGACTGCTACTTGTACCAGTCTGATTTCGATAGTAGCTAATGACTTTAGCTGTATTGGATGTTCATTGGAACATGGAGCTGCTCCGTTGATTGCCGTTATCGTTACTGGTGGGTACGACAGGTTCCATTTTAAAGATTGTTTGTTTCTTGGAACGGCTGCAAACCCTGATTGCGCTATTGACCTTCAGGGTACTGGTAACTGTGTTGACTGGACAGTTGAAGGCTGTACTTTCAATTATCTAGGTTCTGGTAACCTAGACGAAGCGGGTATTCGCAGCGACAAAACCGATACTGGTGTTCTTGTAAAAGATTGTCGGTTTATCGGGATGACATTAACAGCAATCGACTTTAACTCCTCTTCAACGGGATTGCTTGAAAATGTTTCGGTTCTTTCCCTAGATGCTACTCAGGAAGAGTTAATGGATGTTGGTCTTATGGGTGCTGTTGGCTGTAAAGTTGCGTATCAATCTGCGAGTGGAGCGGTTATTCCTTCAACGACTGCAACTCCGTAACATTAACCCTTAATCTGGAGGGGGTTTTATGCCCCCTCCAACTCTACAAGGAGGATAATGTCTTATACATGGGATGGTAAAGTTAAGGTTGATAAACTAGCTATTGGTTATCCGTGGGTTAGTCAGTTCATGTGGACATTATTCAGTGAAAATGCGCTAAACCTACAACGACCTGAAAATTCCCGATGGTTTAGAGGTGTTGGCTGGTGTCCTGCCCGAAGGCATATAAATATATGTGAACAGGCGATTGAGTGGGGTGCAAGTCATATTTTAATTGTCGGTGCAGATCAGGTACATCCCGAAGATATGATACCTCGGCTTATTAAGAGAATAGAAGAAGATAACTGTGATGCAATAACGGCACTTGTACCAGCACGTGGGAATGTCGTTAGTATGAAAATGAAACCATTTCAGCCGATGGCATGGAGGTGGAAAGCCAATACCAAGTCGAGAGTTTATCGTAATTATGACCTTGATAGAGATATGTTTGAAGTAATTGACCCCAAAAACGGCGACCTTCAACCAGTGGATTTTATTGGTTCTGGCGTCTTGATGTTTTCAGTTGATGAATTGCTTATGTTGCAAAAGCCCTGGTTTTACGAAGAATTTAGTCCTGACAGGTATATGCGAAAAGCGTCAATGGATACACGGTTTGTAGGCAGGTTGAAAATGGAGGCCAGCGCAAGAGTATGGGTTGATTGTACCATACAGGTGGGGCATATTAATCCGTTTGTAATTGATAGGACGTATCAGGACAGGTTTGAAGATTGGGATGAAATAGGATATGGCGAATGCCGGGTCAATTTAAACTCTTAGGTAATTCAAACGATTTAATAATCTTAGGAGAATTAAGGATTTCACGTGAACCGTGGCCTTTATTTGATGTTTCCGGTAGTGTTATAGAATTTAACGGAATTGTTACCGTAAGTTCTGGTGTGCATATTTTAACTCACGATCACCATTTTCATAAAAAGAACTGGAGAGACATGGAGAAGATTTTATCTGTAAAGCCAACTGTGATTTGTGAGTTCTCTTTTATAGGCATTAACGCAATAATCATGCCAACGTGTAAATATATAGGTAAGCATTCGGTTATAGCTGCCGGAGCTATTATAACAAAGGACGTTCCTGATTGTGAGATATGGGCTGGCAATCCTGCTATCAAGATTGGCGATGTAATATGAACCTTCACGGATATACGTGGGGAAGAGCTTCTATAAATGAGTCCGATTGGGACTTTATCAGTAGTGTTCTTAAAGAATATAATGTTAGGTCGGTTCTTGAGTTTGGCTCTGGATTATCAACATGCCGGTTTATAGATAGTGGATGTGATGTTAGATCGTTTGAAGCGGATATAAAATATTACGAGCGCATAAAACAGAATGCACCTTATATTTTAAGCAATGTGTTTTTTTGGGATGGTGTAACCGACTTTGAAGGGAAATTCGATTTTGCTTTTGTAGATGGCCCAGCAGCATGGAATGAAACCATTGGCAAGCGGGATGTTTCAACAAGGATAGCGGCTGAAAGAGCAGACATTGTTGTTACTCACGATTCTGACAGACCTGGAGAATGTCAATGGGCTGAGCGATACTTAAAACCTAGTTTTTATTTCATCAAGAATGGTGGGGTCAGTTGTAAGTTATGGATAAGAAAAGGATATTCCGAGATTATTGATATTCATGCCCATGCTTCTCGTGTTACTGGTTTAACACGGGCTGATAGGAAAGATAGGTTCCCGACTCCAGATGAATTGATTGAGTCAATGAATATTATTGGAATAAACAAAGCTGTTGTAATGAGTTTTGTGAGTCCTGAATGTCAATACTGCTTAATAACAACCGAAGAGGTTTTAAGTATCTGTGAAGAATTTCCAAGTAGATTAATCCCTTTTATGGGGATAGATGCAAGGATGTTACATAATAGACCTGATAGTAACTTTTCTAAGATGATTGACCATTATAAAGCGTTAGGGTGTAAGGGGGTTGGGGAATATACACCGAATATACCATTTGATAGTGAATTGAATATTAACCTATTTAAGCAGATTGAGGCTTCAGGATTGCCATTGGTTTTCCATTTATCTTCTCAAATCGGTGGGACTTACGGATGTTATGATGATATTGGGCTTCCACGGCTTGAAAGGGTTTTAAAGACTTGCCCTACACTTACAATGATTGGTCATTCCCCTGTATTCTGGTCTGAAATTAGTGCCGATGTTACAGAAGCTACTCGCTGGAGATTGCCGGAGGGTAAGGTAATTTCTGGCAGGTTATGTGAATTGATGCGTGAATATCCGAATCTGTATGGTGACCTTTCTGCATTAAGTGGATATGTAGCAATTAGTAGAGATAAGGAGTTTGGATGCGGTTTTCTTGAAGAATTTGCCGATAGGCTTTGTTTCGGCTCGGATATTGCCAAACCGTTTCAAAAAGTTCCTCTTAAAGCATATTTGACCGATTTGCATAATGAAGGTTTGATTACTGATAAAACCTATAGAAAAATTATGTGGGTGAATGCGTCAAGATTATTGGGGGGAAATTGAATATCACTTTAGTAGCACTCTATAATGTTCATAGTTACGCAATTCGGGGGCTTCATGCTCTGCTTGCACAGAAGCCAAACATAAATGTTAAAAGTGTATATTTCAAGACCACTACATATACTACTTATGATAGGCCAGAAATAGATGGCTTGTTGGACACAATAGAATATACCAAGCCAGATGTGATAGGGTTTCAGGTTTTTTCTCCGATATTCCCGTTATTTAAAGTTATTTCGGAAATGACGAGAAAACGATTTCCTAGCGTACAGATAATAGTTGGCGGTGCACATCCAACTGCTGACCCTGAATCGTGTCTTGATTATGCCGATTATGTAATAGTTGGTGAAGGAGAGAAGTTTGACTTATCTGATAAGGGAATAATCTATGGTAAGCCACTTACAGAAGAAGAATTAAACGAGTTGCCTATTAGTCATTATGGATTAGGATGTTATTATTATGGGGCAGATACTACACAGAAAAAAATATCTTATACGTGCAGTAGGGGATGTTTGTATAACTGCTCTTACTGTCATGAAAGCGTAACTCCAGATAGAGGATTGCGCAAGAAAAGTCCCCAAAAGGTTATTGACGATATAAAGGAGTTAAGAACTAAGTCTCCGAATATTAGAGTAGTAAGTTTTTCCGATTCTATCTTTCCATACGATGATGATTGGTTGGATGAGTTTGGCGATCAGTTTGTACGTATGAATATGGTGGGGCGGATTTCTACTAATGCTAACGTGATGAATGAAGATAGATTACGGTGGTTGCAATTTATAAGGATAACTAAAGTGCGATTCGGTGTTCAAAGCGGGTCGGAAGAATTAAGAAAGAACGTATTTAATAGAAAGGATAGCCTTGGCAAGATATTAGAACTTGCTACATTTTGCGATAAAATAGGTATACAGCATGAATACGATTTCATCATTAATAATCCATACGATACCCACGATTCGATGAAAGATACTAGGGATTTTATTAGCAAACTACCGTATGGAGCGTTGATAAACTATTTTGAATTACGGTGGTTCCCAGGGACGCCACTAACTAAACGTGCTTTAGACGATGGTTATATCAGAAAAGAAGATGTCGAAGGACAGTTTAACAGATTTGGGAATTGGGCATATTCTTATATAAGGACAAAATAAAGGGGGAATACAATGGCAACAGCTTATACACAACTTAATGGCTATGCGTTTGTAGACGATGACAACGCTTCTGCAAGAGTTATAGAAACAAAGGATTTAAACCTTTATTTCTATGTCGAGAAGATAGTCGTATCTGTTTACAAAGCAGCCGAAGGTAGCGGGGGAATATTAGAGTTTGCGGATGCCGTTGGTACGGTGTTCTATCGTACTAATGTCGATGGTGTCAGGGACTTACCCTTAGACTTCGGGATGGAGGGTATCAAGGTAGGGAAGACATCTGGCATTCATGTGTTGTTATCAGGTGCGGATAAGCAAGCATCGGTAGCTGTACTAATGACCGGCCATCTGGCGGTTGATTAAAGGAGGATGAAATGTACTTTAGACCAGTAGGATTACTTAAAACTGTTACGACTGCCGGTACTCAGGAACAGTTGACAACGAACGATAAGAAGGTGCGGGCAGTTACGATTCAGGCAAAACCGGCAAATACAGGCAGAGTTTATATCGGGGATAACACGGTATCGTCTACTAACTATGGAATTTACCTTGATTCTGGTATGGACTATACAATCAATGCCGAGATAATGGGAGATGCTGCAGGGTTGATTTCATTGAAGGATATATGGCTTGACGTTAGTGTTGGTGCCGAAGGTGTCAGTTATCTTTACCTAGAAAGGGAAGATTAATCTATGGCTGCTCCTAAAAGGAAACCACAGGCACGAAAACGTAAAGCGATAGTACAACCGCAGGATTTAGTCTATCTAAGCGAGAGTCAGATAAAGGATATTAAGAGTGATATATCTGCCCTGAAACGTATGCTGGAAGAAGATAAACAGCGAGTACAGAAAAAAATAACTGATCCTGCAAGGGTACAGAAAGAAATCAGGGACAAGAAGAAACTGCTCGAAGTTCATTCTCCTGTCAGGTTCAAAGGTACGGAAGCTAACAAAGCCTATAAGGAATTGAAAGAGATAGGCGAGAAGATTAAGGGGGCTATGCTGCCGACTAGAGAGTACAACCAGATGTATCCGGACGGTACTAATAAAGAACTTGACTTTGAACGTGCGGTACAACAGCAGATTAAGTTTCAGACAGACCCTTTATTGACGAGGTTGCAGAACAGGTTTCAGTATCTTGCTAGACGATTAGACCCTGACGATCCAATGATGCCAAATATAGAGAGGTTGAGAGGATGAGTACAACCACTATTGAGCAGAATATTATATACGGAATTGGTGAAGGAGCCTTAGTAGCCGATGCTACGATGCTTGCCTATGCTCTCAGATGGGCTAACAATGCGTATCGTGAGATATTCACCCGATACAGGTTTAAGCATATCAATCTGAGAACTATTTTCAGGACTACTTTAGGGCAGCAGACGTATCAAGCACCAAGTGGCTTCATGGGTTTTCTGGTTATGAAGGATGAAACTAATAGCCAGATTATCGACCAAGTTACGCCAGAAGAGTTTACCCGAAGCATATCCACTACCTTAGTGACTAACGAGACCACAACATCGTCCTTTGACGTTGCAGTTGCGTTGGATAATCAAGCTCTTGTCCAATATAGCGAGACAGTACAGAATACCGATGAGGACACTACCTATACGAGAGATACCGATTATGCAATGGCATATCCTGCCGGGACTATCACAGTGGATTCTACCGGCTCAATGTCAGATGCTACGGATTACTACATTGATTATGCTTACTATACGCAGGGCAAACCCACTAAGTTCTGTCTTGAGTATGATGTAAGTAACACTGTATATGTTTTCAGATTAGACCCGACCCCTGATGCCGAATATGTTGTAAGTTTGCTCTTTCCTTCCGATCCTGCTGCTCTGTCTGGTTCGGTAGAACCTCTATGGGCGAAGCTAGAGTTTGCTCTTGAGCGTGGCGGCATTTATTACGGTTCGTTAGAGCTGATTGACGATGTTCAGAAACGGGCAGAGTTTAAGATGATTTATGAAAGTGCTATGCAGGGATTGATACAGTTAGACCAAGAACTGGTCCCAAAGCATGACCAAATCAAAGTAGTGATGAGGAAAGTAGATTATTAAATGGCTCTTACAAAAATAAGACCAACGGGGTCAAGCCCACGGTCAAAACTTAGTTCGTTGCTTGCCAGTATTAACAGGATGATTACAGAACTGGAACTTGAAGTTGTTACGGAGAGTATCAATATCATCACAAATAAAGGTGAAGTAGTTTGTAATGGCGGTGAAGTAGTTCTTTCTAAGCGGGGTAGATAATGAGTGAATTAAACGAAAATTCATTGACTCTTTTAGGTAGTGCAGTAGTTGATTTGCAGAATGGAGATGGTAAAACTACGGTCTACACCGTTCCACCAGGTAAAAGCATGATACCGTTTTGCGTGATTATTAGAACACCGTCTGGCAGTCTTGCAGGCGGGACTGACTTCGACATAGGTTCTGGTGCTGCTGCCGATACGTGGAAGCAAAGTAACGATTTGTCGTTATTAACTGCTACAACCGACTATAAGGTTATTACCGACCTTACCAAACATACGATAGAAATAGCGGGGGCAGCGTTTGGCATTATTCCAGTTACAGGAGCCACGTTAGATGTAACCGCAACAATGGATGTATATGGATATTTATTCTAGTGAGATAAAATATGGCAATACACAATTATGGACATATTTTCATGGGGGTAGATTATAGTACCCCACCGCATGAATTACACCCCAATGCACTTGCAGATGCTTCCAATGTCCTGCCCGATGCCAGTGGCCTTCCTACTGGTAGGAATGGTAGCGTCAAACTCAATTCCACTTCACTTGCCGCTCGTATAACATCTGTTCATGAGTTTAGGTCAGGAACCGCAACCAGAGATATACTTGCCTCGTATTCTACAATAGTTGGAGTATACAATTCTGGTACTGGTGAATTTGTCAGTAAGATTACAGGACTTACCAGCAATAAAATGTTTCAGTGGGCAAACTTCGCAGGTAAGGCAATAGGTGTCAACGAGGGGACAGATGCACCGCAATACTGGACAGACGATAGCAATAAGGGAGATTTGGCAGGTTCACCACCTGTCGGACGGACGGTTACTGAATGGTCGAACAGGTTGTGGTTTGGTGGTGATTCTACTAATGTGGCAATGCTTACTGGTTCGGCACTAAATGACCCAACCGATTATGCAACGGCAGGAGCCGCCGGTTATGTTGCTCAAACGATAGGTGATAGTAAAGACCCGATAACTGGCATATTCGGGTTCTTTGACTTGCTCTTGGTAGGCAAGCGTAACAACATTTATAAAGTAAGTGGTGCTCCTGCTACCGATGCGAGTTCGTTATCAATAGAACCGTTGTATTCCAAGTCAAGCGATAACGTAGGATTTACTTCACCGTGGGCAATAACACAGGTAGGTAACGATGTTATTTTTCTGGATGGCTTCGATATAAAGAGATTATCCGGTATTCAGGAATTTGGGGATGTGGAATATGCTTCTATTATCCCGCATTTTAGCGATTACCTGAAATCTATTGCCGATCAGGATTATTTACAATACACACACTTCTACCACTATAAGAAAAAGCAACAGATATGGGTTAGCATCCCTACGGGGGCAGCTACTCGGTACGTATTTGTGCTTGATTATCGGTTTACCAGAGAGACAGGAAGATACGCCTTCTATCCTATGGGTGGTTTGACGGTAGTTTGCTTTGGAGGCGTAGAGAATGGCGAAGTAGAAGATATTTACTACGGTGATGGAACGGGGTATGCGCATCAGTTAGATACTGGCAATGATGATAATGGTGTAGCGGTTACAAGATACTTTGTAACAGTGGTTAGTGGCAATGACACCACTAAAGACCTACCCGTTTTAGACAGGCATGGGTACAGAAAGCAGTTTGATGATTCAGAGACATTTATTTTACCAGGGCAGGCCGCGTTAACGATGACCCCTGCTTACGCCCTTAATTTGATGGACTCAGCACAGGTAAGGACTTCAGGGAATTACACTAACCTGACTGCCGAGGTAGTAAGTGGCTGGACGGGTACAGGAGTTAAACATAAGAGGCTACGGTTCTTTGGATTGAGTGGCAATACATTAGCTCTGAAGTGGACTCATGCCACATTAGCACAGAATTTTACGTTTTATCCAAGTGAGATACATTATCAATGGAAATCAAGAAATTTGATTGTATAGGGGGAAAAGATGGGCTTATTTGATTGGGTTGGAGATGTTTTGGGAATTGGTGGTGGAGATGTAACCGTTAATGCGCCCACAACGCCAGCACCTACAGAGACAGAAACAGCAATTCAACAGGAAATACTGAAATTATTACAGACAGAGAAAGAACCTACTAAACTCGACCAGATGTGGGATCAATATGGAGAGGCAGTTCTTAAACAAGCCATAGATGCTTTGCCTATGAGTGCAGAATATCAGCAGATGGCTTACGACTTGATGAAGGAGCAGTATGACTATTACAAGTCTCCCGAATATCAGAAACAAAAGGAACTCAGCCTTGCTCTTACGGAGTATCAGTTAAATGCTATTCAAGCTGCAAAGGGGTTGGGTGAGATAACTGGCGACTTGAGCGATCAGGAAATGGAATCCCTCAATACAATGGAGTCCAATGCCGTAACTACACTTACCGAAACTATCAACAGAGAACATAAGGAAGTGTTTGAAACATTGATGACTCAGTTGGTTGATAGGGGAGTGTTACAGGGTAGTGTAGGTGCTCAAGCAATCGCAGACGTAAGGAAAAGGGCAGATGAACTTATCACCAGTGGTACAAGGGATATTGTAACGGCTAAGATGAGCAATATTCTTGGCCTACAGGAATCAAAGCGTAACTGGCAATTAAACTTACAAGACCTTGTTCAACGAGGGGTAATATCCGGAGAACAGGCAGTAAATCAATGGGCGCAAAGCGGTATTAGTTCTGCCACAGGACAACAGAACATATCACAGCAACTATCTCAGGCAGCACAGCAATATGCAGGGCAACTCACAACGCAATGGGATACATCGAAACTTTCGGGTGCTATCAGTCAGTGGGGTTCGATGGCAGGCATGAGAGCAAGCGAAGCCACTAATGCCCTTAATGCTGCCATAGCACAAGCACAAGCACGAGCTAGTGAGACTGCTTCTAAGTGGGGAGCAGTAGGGAATATAGCTGGTTTGGCTAGTAGTGCATATATTATGAAGAAGTAGATAGGGGGGATATAATGGCTGGATGGCCTACACATGAATATGGAACGGGTAGTAGAGGGTTTCAAATGATGTTCCAAGCCCTTATGAAAAAGGAAGGGTGGGGCAAGGAAAAGGAAGCCGAAGAAAGAGCAGCAAGTAGAAAACTTACGGCTACAGCAGCAGGTGAAGGGCAATTTCAACCTAGCCAAGAAATGCTGACAGGCCGAGATGCAACAATGGGGAATGCTGCAATCAATCTACCTTTGGAGACAGAACAGGGTGCTATGGCACGAAAAGGATGGGGCGAAGGTGGGGTAGATATGCTTAAAAGGATTAGCGAACAGAAGCAAAAAGAGAAGCAAACCCAAGCAATGAAGGATACCCTCGACCTTGATATTAAGAATATTACAAGACAGTCAAATATTTTCGACCTCTATACAAAGACAACCGACCATCTTGTAAAACTCACTAAGGATGGAAGTATATCCCCCGATATTAAATCTGGAATGATAGACACGCTTAACAACTTCACAACTAAAGTAGGGGGAACTCCAATAAAGATTTTTGACGATGCTGCTACAATTCAGAAGAAATATGAAGATACCGCCTATAAGCAATTCGTCTTTGATCCCAAGAAAGCCTTTGACGAAAAGCCTAATGAACTAACCTTCTCTCATGCCATGAATATGCTTGAAGTTTATAAGCAGAAATTCCCCCAAAAGGATGTTGCATTAGCGCAAGCAGCATTGAAGGATAAGATGACTGACGTACAGAAAGTAGAGGCAGAGGGTAGAGCAGAGACCAGTAAAATAGGAGCAGAGGGTAGAGCAGAGACAAGAACAATAGCAGGTGAAAAACGAAGGGCAAAATTAGGGCAGGAATTTCCTACGCCGGTAACGTGGACAAGTGCTGATAAAAGTCTGCGATCACGTTTTGGAAAGCAGGATGCGGTAGGAAATATTATTATAACACCCGATCTTGCTGGAGTACACAGAATAGCACAAAAGAAGCTAGTAGAATTGAAGAAGTCTGGAAAGACAGAACCTCTTGATGCCGTTAATAAGGCTGAAGAATCAGCAAGGAAGATTGAATTGGGCTTTTGGGGATTTATTAATGATGCAAAGGGCGACAAAGATAAAATAGCAAAGATAAGACGGGCGTTTGCTAGAGAACATGGATATGTACCTACCGTTCCTCCACGGTAGGTTTATGGCGAGGGAATAAGTGAATTTAGACTTTGAAAAACGTGGTGCTGCCTTTTGGGACGAGAAGAAAGAATTGCCAGTAGCACCAGCAGAATATGATTTCGAGAAAAGAGGGGTTGCCTTTTGGGACGAGCCTCCTCCGGAACCACAGGGGATAGGTCGTAGCATTACTTCTAGTCTAATTATTCCTGCCGTTGATTTAGCAAAAGGTGCTCTCTTTGGTGAGTTGCCGGAAGGGTTGGGGTACTTACAGAAACCTATAGAGACGGCCATTGATTTCTATAAAGAAAAAGGCTTCTTAATGACTCCTGAACAAGAGGCTGAAATGGCAAGAGAGCATCCTAACCTTATGGCTGCTAGATATGCTATTGCCAGTCTGCTTCCTGGTGGTGAGAAGATTGTTTCTCCTGAGAAGAGAGAAGAGTTTGCTAACCTACCCCCCGAATTACAACGAGTAGAAATCTTAGGCGAAACCGCGGGATGGGCGTTGGCTCCTTATGCTCTCAAATATGCTGGTAAGGGCATTGGTGCGTTACTCAAAAAGATACCGTTCTTTGAGAAGAATTGGAATAAGCCCTTAATGCAGTATCTCAAGGAAAGCACTTGGTTTAGGATGGCTACGAATAAAGAACGCGGCCTTACCGTCCTTACCGTAGAGAATATGCAAGCACAGGGTATGAAGGATGCCCAAATACTCAGAAACCTCAATAACCCTACATGGCGAAAGACAGCGTTTAAAGAGCAATTTGATACGATGTTGGGGGTAAGGGCAAGAGGGGAAGCCCCGAAGGTTACTCCTGTTGCACCGGAAGCAGCTAAGCCCGTACCACCGATAGAACTAGAATATCCTGGCAAGAAACCCACGACTAAATTAGGTGCAGAAGCACAGAGGCAGATATGGGCAGAGCGTAAGCCGTCTAAACTGGCAGAACTTGGTAAGCGTGAAGTTGCGGTAGCAAAAGCCGAACCAGAATACGACTTTGAGACTAAGGGGAAGGAATTAACGAAGGTTGAACCCCCCAAGCCAGTTACCCCTACGATAAAGGCAGCCCCGAAGGTAGAGGGGGTGAAGCCTACCGACAAAATAAGTTTGGCTGAAATTAAACAGTCTATCTATGAAGGTAAACGGATACCTCGTTATACCTTGGAAGAGCATCAAGGCGACCCATTAATTGACCGTATATTAGAAATGCCCAAAGGCTATGAACATGTTGCAATCCGTACTATTGCAGCCAACGAGAAATTTTCTCCATTAATAGGTAAAAAATACAAAACTCCTGATGGTCTTGAATGGCAAGTAGAGGCTTTTACTGACCAAGGACACCCATTTTTCGTAAAGGTTGTTAATGGTAAGGTACAGAAAAAACAATATACAGTAGCACAATTTTCAAGAGAATGGGCAGAGAGAGAACTAGCAAAAGCCAAGCCCCCCTCCCCCGTTGGCAAGGGGAAGGAACCGTGGGAGATGACCGTTGAGGAAGCCATCCAATACAACAAAAAGCGTGTAATTAAATCAGGCGTTGAGGAAGGTGAAATTGATAAGGCACAAATAAAAATGTGGGAAGATGCCCATATTCGGGCGATTGCAGATTCCCCAAGAAATACAGATATAAGTGCCAAGGTTCTTGAGTCTTTGCCTGAAACCGCAAGGGAATCTTTGTTGCGAACCCATCCTATTGCTGCCTCAAATTGGGTAGATTCCCTAAAGATTTGGAACAAGCCATATCGAGAAGTTCTACAAGATGTTCAAATTAGAGCAGGAATTGGCGATGTAAAAAAGATGCACCGCCAGTCTGTCAAACAAGCCCTCTCCGAAGGCAAGGCTGTTCCCGCTAACGTCCTCGCTGAGTACCCTGAGTTGGGGAAGGGGATCAAAGACTTATCTCGTACTTTCGAGGAAAATCCATCTCGTTTAGCAGATGTCACAAATAAATATCTAAGAGAAAATTTAGACCCCAAAACCGAACAAAGATTAGATGAGGGTGTAGGGTCATATAAAAATAGACTTGTTTTCAAACTTAAAGACGGAAATTACTATTACTTCAGCGAACTTATGAAGGGGAAGGCAGGAAGAGAAAAGCAAAGACTAATTAAACTAGAAGATACAAAGCTAATTGATCCGATTGCTAAATTCAAAGCAACGGTGAAAGCAGCGGATGCAATGGTTAAGGCTACCGAAAAGCTCTCTTCTGAACCAGTAGGCAGGGTACAAAACCGAGACAACGTTGAACTCTTCTCTGGTATTCCCTTCACCAAAATAGACAAAAAGGTTCTCAAGCCTCTCAGAGACTTATACCAGAAACACGTAGGCGACCCTCTCTGGAATTACATAGCCGAACAAGCCCCTGTTATGGCAGGCAAGAAAAGCGAATTGATAGATAGGATAAATAAGGGGTTGATTACCGATTACCGCAAAGACCCTGCGTTTATAGATTTACGGGATGATACGCAACTGAAAATATCGCAATACAGAGAAAAGGCCAAAGAGATCGCACAGGCTATTGCTAAGTTTCCGGGGCCAGAGCAGATACGTATAGCACAGATTATCAAAGGCTCTATAACTACAATGCCGAAACGATATGGTACAGCTATTGAGGCTATGAACGAGTTTCAACGCTTAGAGAATGAACTACAAGACATCGGTATTCTAAGCAAGGATACATTTCTAAGGAAATTCACTCGTAAGGAACTGGCAGGTAAATTCAAGGAAATAAAAGACCTTGAAAGCAAGATGGAGGTCTTAACCAAGAAATTACGGCCTATTACGAAGATTAGCCCGATAACGAGAAAGGTATCCGAGCAAGTATCCGAGGACATAACATCTCGTAGCGAGACTGCTACCGAGGGATTGTACGAAGCAAAGGTAACAAAATGGACGGAACTGAACGAACAGCGCGTTAAGGAAGCCTTAACTGCTAGAGGTTTTGCCGAAGGCGAAGCCGACCAGATGGTTAGGAGAGTTAAGGAGAGTGTCATTCCGCTTGAAGGAAAGACTGGTACGATTAAAGAAATCAGGGAAATAGTTGAAAAGACTGTTACCAGAACGATTACTCAGGAGATTGAGAAGTTAGTTACCTATAGCCCGTCTATGATGGCAAGGGCTAGGGGTAGTATCATAAAAGAAATAAACAAATTGGACGGTAAGCGCAATGACATCTTGAAACGAATCCAATTACACTATAAGACTGCCGGGCAACTCTATCTCAGACGTGCTTATGAGAAGATTGAAAATGAAAAGAAATTCTTTGCTGACCTTCTCAAATATATCAAGAAACCACGACTGAAAAAGACCTATACCATTCAACGTAAGGATTTAAGTTATGAGCAAAGAAAGGCACTTGGTGAGATTCAGAAAGCCCCGTATCTTGTTTACCGGGGATTATCAGAAGAAACGCACGATCTTGAACTGATGAGAATGTTTCAAGAGGTAGCAAAGAACAAAGACTGGAGTATATCTGCTGAACACCTTGCACAAATAAGAAGTAACCCTGCAATGGCTGACTTAGTTCCTAAATATGAGAATTTCAAACCCATGCCTGTGTCTGATAAGTTGGGGCCTCTCTCTAGTAAGTTGATAGACCCTTATATATGGGATGACTTGAACCAAGCAGTTGTTTTGAGAAGCGACTTAATAAAGGCATGGGATAAGGCGTTGAGTCTATGGAAAACTGGCAAGGTGGTTTACAATCCTGCTACTCAGTTTAGAAATCTGTTGTCTAACTCTATCCTTGCGGATTTTGGTGGATTGCCACAGACTAGAGTAGATATATACGCAAGGGCAGCTCACGACTTACTAACTAAGTCTGGCTATTGGAAAGAAGCTAAGCAAACACCGTTACTTGGAACTGAATGGGCAGAAGCAGAAACACATAAATTCCTATCGGATGCAAGTAAACTAAAATCCGCCAATGGAGGTTGGCTGGTACAATCTGCCAATGTAGCTCGTAGTCTTGCTGACAAGCCAGGGAAAGCATATCAGGGCATAGAACAGTTATTTAAACTAGCAATATTCATACACCAACGAGAACAGGGGGCATCCATAAAAGATGCTGCTAAACATGCCGAGAAGTGGATATTTAACTACCAGAAGATACCACCCGTTATTCGATGGGCAAAGAGATGGTATAGTCCGTTTATCACATTCTCATATAAGGCATTGCCGAGATTTGCAGAAGCTACAATCCGTACTCCGTGGCGTGTTGCAAAGTATCTATTATTGCTCAAAACTGCCGAAGAAATAGTGAGACAGTATCAGGGCGAATCTAAGCATCAAATCGAACTTGAAAAGAAGGTCTTACCGGATTATATGCAGCATAGCATCTTTCCTGGGCAGTTAGGACACGCAAGGGTAGGATTAAAGGATAAATTTGGTAGATCACGATACTTAGACTTAACTTTTATTATGCCGTGGGGTGATGTAGGTGAACAATGGGGGCAGTCGAGATTAACCTTTCGTCCATTATTGCCGAATCTTCCGCTATGGGTAACTCTTAGCGAGATTGCCCATGATTCAATTTTGTTTTCTGATAAAGACTTAACCGACAAAGACATAGACGAAACTTCGGATTACATGAAGAAAATAGGCACTCAGATATGGAGACAGGCCGTTCCCTCTCTAGCTGGTTCGTATTCTTTCAATAAGTTAATGGCTGCCTATTACGGTGAGAAAGATTGGATGGGCCGTGACCGTTCTCTTACTGATGCTATATTTGACACTATGCTTGGTATCAAATTCAGGGCGATAGATTACAATGAAGTCTATGGACGCAGGACTGGAGAATTAAGAGGTAAGATAGACATAGTTAAGAAAGAGTTTAGGAGAGAATACTGGCGACTTACTACAATGGACAAACAAGATCCAAAAGCGATTGAGAAATTGTATAAAACTACCAACGAAAAGATAGAACGATTAACTGAAAAGATAACCGATTTATCTCAAGTAAAGGAAAAATAATGGCACTTACCAAAGTAGACCCAAAATCCACAACAACCATCTCGGCAGGTTTCGATGCAGTCAATACTATAATTGACGACCTAGCTTCTGTAGCTGCTAACAAAGGGGCATCCTGCATTGGAGTAAAGGACACTGCTGATAATATGGCTGCTACCGAAGTTGAATCAGCACTTGCAGAAATCTACGTTGATACCGCTTCTGCAATAACACTTGCTAACGTCTTAAACGAAAATGCCGACACTACCACCGGACTGACCTGGGGATATATAGGCGGTAATATTCGCCTTGATAATACCATTACCACGATAGCGACCGGCACTATCAGCCTTACCAATACTGCTGTTAATTACATAGAAGTCAATACCAGCGGTGTTGTATCACGTAATACTACGGGGTTTACTTCGGGGAAAATACCGATTAGACAGGTTACTTGTGCCGGGGGTCTCCAAACGGTATCTACCGATAAGAGGGCGTGGTTTCAGGCGCAGTTAGTACCATTGACGGTAGCGTTAGGGGGAACAGGAGCACCAACCCTAACAGATGGGGGACTTCTAGTTGGCTCTGGTACGGGTGCTATAACAGCCCTCGGAGTAGCCACTAATGGACAAATCCCTATAGGAGATGGGGCAACCGATCCTGTCTTGGCAACTCTTACGGGTACGGCAAATGAAATAACAGTAACGAATGGGGCTGGTTCTATCACGCTGAGTTTACCCGCTAATAATAAACTTATGCCAGAGGGTTGTATTATAGCATGGATAGGCGGGTATTTTCAAGATGGTAGCAATGGTACATATACAAGGGTGTTGGGAACAGCCAATACCGTAGCCGCCGTAAATACGTTGTTGAACGCCTTTGGTTGGTACGTCTGTAGTGGTGCTGCCCTTAACCTTGCTACTTCAACGATATTTAATGGGGCAAGTAGGTACTTACCTAACCTCACCGATGATAGATTTATCGAAGGCGATACAACGTGCGGGGCTATCGGCGGCTCAAGCACGATGGCTCATACACACGGAGTAACAACTAATGTAGCAGTAGGTGCGCACAGCAATCATACTGCCTTGGCACTCAATACCGAGGCTACCCATACCCATGCCGCAGGGTCTTTTGTGGTAAATGATGCCCATACTCATGCTTTGGGGTCAGGCACAGGTGGAGCAGAGGGATTGGGTGCAGCAACGCCAGGATATTATACCGACAGTAAAGGGTCGGCTACGACAGCAGTTACGGGGACTTCGGCAGTCGGGGCAGCCCATACTCATACCTTCAGCCAAGACATAACTGCCCATTCTGCCCATAGTGTAACGAATAATGCGGTTACGAGCGATGCTGCCAGCAACACAGAGAACCGACCATTATTCTTAACAGCATTCTATCTTATGAAGGTTTGGTAACATGACAATTATTGAAATACGGACGAAAGATTTATTGGATGGACACTTAGAAGTATGCTTTGAATACCCATCGGCAAAGGGTTGTATTTACGTACCATCTAAAGCTACTGAAAAGGAAATTAATACTAAGGTTAAGGCTGAAATAAACAGACTATTAACGATAAAAAACATAATTCCATCTTATAGAGAAGTCGATATAGAACTATGATGAGATATAGTGTCTGGACTAAGCGACAGGATAAACCAAGAAGGCGTTGGAAATTGCTTTCTGATAGCGTTGTTGGCGATGGATTGCTTGAAATTGGTACTCATAGATGGTTCCTCCTAGAAGACAAGACGAGAATTGAAGTACCCCTAACACACTTTTTCAAGTTTTGCCCCAAGCGGTTTGAGTCCGAGCATAATAAAATGGAAACAACCGCAGGGCAGACAATCCCTTTAAGGAAATAGCAGATGGCAACTTCCTACACCGATATATCCTACGCAACCACTACCTACTATGATACGGCTTCAGGCTATGGGATTATGTGCGATAACACGGATATTTACTGCGATAATGTAGAATATAACTGTGACGGTTCAAGGGTGAAAACAGACATAGCTTATACGACTACTACCTGTACCGATATTAGCTATCCATAGGGGTTGAAGTATGAATGGTAAAGACCTTGAAATAATTAAGACTGCCTTTATGCAGGCCTACAAGGAAGAACACCAACGGTATCTCGATGCGAAGTTTGGAGCTATTGAACAGTGTATTTCTAGCAATGCCGGAAGAATTAATAAATTGGAGAATCGTAAATATGTACATGGTTTTATATCAGGGGCATCAGGTTTTGTTGGTGGCTTCATAGCAGTGCTGACAATGGGAAAATGGCCTAAAGGGTAATCATGTTTGACAAATATTCCATAGCAGTATCTACGCAGAAGCGGCTCAAGAAAGAAGAGGGCTTATGCCTCAAGCCATACAAAGACACTGTAGGTGTATTAACGATAGGCTTTGGTTTGAACCTAGAGGATGGCATTACCCTTGAAGAAGCTGAATATCTCCTTAATAGCAGAGCATTGAAGGCTATTGACGACCTGCAATCAGTTTTCACCATAGATGTACTTGAGGATATTGGGAATGTTAGATGTAGCGTACTTGCAGATATGATTTACAACTTGGGAAAGACACGATTCAGGCTATTCCGTAGGATGATTAATGCTATCAAGAAACGCAATTACGAGCAGGCTGCCCATGAGATGCTTGAGTCAACGTGGGCCAGGCAGGTAGGTGAAAGGGCAGTAGTATTAGCAGGGATAATGCTTCGGGGAACCGAAAATTGAAAGGAGGTGAAATATGAAAAGAGCAACTATTTCCATTTTGGCAATAATTGGGACATTTATGGTACTTATGGCCTGTGCTTCTGTCCCCAAGAAGGCAGTATCGGTAGAACCAGGATATAAGGTCGTTGCCTATCACGAATACCAATTCCAAGTACCGGTTGATGTTCCTGATTTTGGTACATGGGATGTATTGAAAATGGGGGACATAGCTGTTTATACTGATTCTAAACTCGGTCAAATAGTTGGTTTCCACGTATGGCTTGACGATCCTGATAGTGCCGATGTCGTCATATTGTTTTTTAAACATGAGCAATCGTTAGAAGGATTCAGATTATTCGGGATAATCTATAAGAGGGGAACAATAACCTACACAGCCGCAGACTATGATGGTGACGGTAAATTTGAACATAAGAAACTACTCGATGCTATAGAGGCAAGAGCATGGTCGGGACCCATCTCATAATAGATGCCAGAAACGTCCGCAGAAATCTCAAGGGTGAACGTGGCAGAGATACACTCTATGCCATTTTGAGTCAGTTGCCGCCACTGCTTGAGATGGAAAAGCTGATGGACGAACCTCATATAGTAGAGGTGAATGAAAATCATTCAGAGAGTGACGGATTTTCAGGGTTTATGATGATTAAAGAGTCTCATGTGTCGATTCATACGTTCCCCGGACTAGGGCAATACTATGCTGATATATTCAGTTGTAAACCATTCGCCACCGAGATTGTGTTGAATTACTTTCGCCTGATATTCGGTGGGGAAGTGCACGTCAGGGTAGTGGACAGGGGGAAGTGGTAATTTGAAGGTCAAGGATTTAATAGAAACAATAAATAGACGCAAAGAACAATACGGAGAGGATTTTTTAGAATTTAAAGTATTTACCGAACAGATCAGCGAAAACGACCGAAGGTGTAAAACGACTGGAGTACAGAAAAACTGGGGCAAGATAAAAGATCCTGACGAATGGGAATATTTTGAATGTGCTGGCTTCAATACCATATTCGAAAAGGAAAAGATATTCACAATTAACGTCAACTATTAACTCAGGATGGTGAGTAAAATGGAGCCTAAAGTCCCTGTCTGCCCTTACCATGCCGTTGAGATGATTCCTACCGTGTTTGATGGTGAAATAAGCATAGGCGGACAGATAATGTACTTCCCTTATTCTGGCTATCAATGCCCTGAGTGCGATATGTCGGCAGGGACGTTTGAGCAGACGGCACACTGTCAGGCGGACTTATTGAGGCAGTATTTTAATAGGGTTTACTATTGTTAGAATATAATGAGTTAAGGTAGTTTAAACCCAAAATTATTGAACTAGAGGAGAGTTTATGAGCAAAGAGGTAAAAGTATCAAAGGTTATTCTCAAGATTGATGGCAAAGAGATTGAGTTATCCTTGGAATCTGCGAGAGAACTTAAGGACGTTCTCAACGATATGCTAGGTTCACCACCTATTATGCGGGAAGTTGAACGGTATCCGTACGTGCCCTACATTCCTTGGTATGTCCCCGAAAGAAAAAGCAACGAACCATATTGGAAAGAATGGAAAATAACGTGGGGAACTGGAACAAGCAATCCGTTTGATACCGTTTATCTGTCTCAATGTTAGACTCATGTACCAAAGGTACAAGGAGATCGGGGGACGCAAAAAGCGTTCGCCGCAAATATGCAAACGGGAGCGAAAGAACCCAAGACCCCACAGCACAGGGGAGAACACTATCCTGATTGGTGATTGCTCCGTGGAACGAGCTAGGTTGGAAAAATGTCCAACTGAAAGCCTAAATTAATCAGGAGGGGACAGTATCCTAGGTAGATTTCCCTTAAACCTGCGTGCTGGTTTGCATATACAAACCGTGAACAATGCGTTCACAAAAGATGAACAGGGGTGATTTATGGGAATCTTAGGTAGTCTAGGGCTTGAGGCAGCCACAAGTGCTATAGGTAGTATAGGCACTCTAGCAAAAGACATTAGGGCAGTAATAACAGGGAAAGAGATAATAGACCCTAATAAACTTGCAGAGATAGAAGCAAAAACATTGGAGCTAGAGCAACGTGCTGCGGAAATTCAGACAGAGATTAACAAAACCGAGGCTGCTAGTTCATCTGTTTTTGTAGCCGGTTGGAGACCTGCTGTTGGTTGGGTATGCGTCTTTGGGCTCGCCTATCAAGCCATAATTAATCCGACAATAGAGTGGGTTGCGAAGTGTTTTGCCACTGGTGTAACTGCCCCAGAACTCGATACGCAATCCTTGGTAACTATTCTAATGGGTATGTTAGGACTTGGGATGTATAGAACATTAGAAAAGAAGTGGGGCGTAAGCGATAAACACTGAGCAATAGGGGCTTTATGAGCCACAAAAAGAGCAAGATCGACCTTGCCATTGAGTACCAAAGAGAGATAGACTGTTATAACGACCCGCAAAGGTTCCCTTTCTACCGAGACATAGCCAAATATCTAGGCAAAAGTTATCCCGCCACTAAAACCCTGTTTTGGGAACTACAGAAAAAGGGTGTCATTTCTGGTGAACGTGGCGGCCTCTCCCCTGATGTAGAACAATACCGAACCGAAACCATAGCAGAAGAAAAACAGAAGCTAGTCGAACTATCTAAAGACAGCCTCATTACCCAACTACTCAAGGAACGTGCCAAGACTGAGGTAATTGCCGATGCTATGGTAGCTGCCGCATTAGATATGCGGATACCCACCGTTGAACCACCACCCCAAATAGACCAAGACCTTACAGAAGAATATATGATGCTGGAATTATCTGATATTCAAATAGGGCAGTTCACCGAGGGAACCCTGGTAAGCAACCTAGCTTCGTATTCCTTTGAAGAGTTTACGGTCAGGCTCAAAAGACTTCAGTACAAGATAGGGATATTCAAGAACCTCTTTTCAGGGAAACGTAATCTATCAAAAATCGTGGTACACTGGTTAGGGGATATAGTCGATGGTGACTCGATATTTCCCGGACACGCCCACTACATAGACCGAGCCGCTGTCGATCAGGTATTTGATAGTATGTCTCATCTGATAGAATTTTTATTGGTTCTGGCTCAGATGTTCTCTGAAGTAGAGTGCTTCTGTGTGATAGGCAATCACGGTCGGATAGGCAGAAAGGGTGAATCCCATATTAGAAATAATATGGATTATATTCTCTATCGGTTCTTAGGAGCTTCCCTTAGAAACCAAGAAAATATTAAGTTCTATATCTCGCAATCTCCCTGTATGATTGTAGAACACGCCCCAGGACATATCTTCTATCTCACACATGGGGATGAAGTACGCGGGTGGATGGGGATACCGTTTTACGGGTTAGATAGGATGTCTCGCAAATTGCGTGGACTTACCAATCTACCTATCAATTACGTTCTTTGTGGTCATAATCATACGGATGCAGTGTTACCCTTGGCTGGTGGTAAGATCATAATGAATGGGGCATTTCCCGGAGGGTCTGTCTACTCAATCAATCAACTAAAAGAGGCGGATCTACCGAAGCAAGTCCTGTTCATGTTTCATCCCAAGGAAGGGGTACACTCGATTACTGATTTACGGTTAGCCGAAAGAAAGGAATTGGTTGCAGATGAAAGGGGGATTTACACACCGATTGCGGCTGTATGACATTTTCCCAAAATACCATATTTTCTTGAATAGGAAAATGACCGTTCTTGCGACAAAACTTGTGACATTTTTTGCATACAACTGTATGCAAGTTGCAGATAATATTTAAGATGCGGTTGACAAAAGGGGTGACAATTAGGGACTATCTGCAAACCATGATGTACAGATAGTCGTACTATTCTTACATTACGGTTTCATAATGTAAGGTTAGCGACCTATTGTCAAGTTCTTCATTTCCTATGGCAAACATAGGATACCCTCCAATCTATTCACAGGATGAATGATAATCTTTCAAGCATGTGCACCAATTCTAATCACTCCACCATCAACCATGTGGGTTGAAACATCACAACACCCGAATGCTGTACCATCTTCCATCCACCCGATCCATTCATATTCACTTAACCAAATATCTTTAGGGATAAAGGCTAACCAATCTTCATCGCCTCCATGTTCGGATAATTGTCGATACTTCTCCGGTGCTTCGTGGAAACGCCAAACCTTAATGAATGACATTTCTTCACCTCACTTCAAAATAGACGTGGCTATTGTTCGCTATCTCTCTCCTTTCGCAGTGTAACTTTTGGGGTACTTTATCCAAAAAATACGATAAAATCAAGGAAAATGCACCAAAGTTACACAGCGTCATTTTTGTTAAATCGTTGAAACCATTGATATTTGTGTCTTTCCTGTCCATAGGCAAATAGGGGTTAACGGCCTTTCACGCCGGCGACAGGGGTTCAAATCCCCTTGGGGACGCCACTTTGCGGGCGGCCACTTTTTTAACGGGTATTTTTGGGGTACTTTATTTTTTTTCTTCAGTAACAATAAACATGATTGAATCATCATCAGAATATTCTCTTTGCCATCCCCCTTGACATTTCTCAAAGAAAGAACCACGCTTTATTAAAAACGGTACACTTTTATCTATTGGAAACATTTTGAATATTTGTTTTTCTTCTACCGTTTCTGGCGTAAATACTAATTGTTTCCAATCTGGTTGAATTAACAAAGTGACTTTCATTCCATGCCCCCCCCCCTACTTGGTGCGGTATTTATTATACCAATCTTGATGTTCGTCTATCCACTTTTCAACTGCTTCTTGCCCCTCAGAATGAATGACACCCACTAATTCACCTGGACATCTATCGGTATACATTGAGAATCCAGTAAGAATATCCTCGCCATCCACAGGACAAAAACAGGGGAGATAATCTTCTCTAGTAAAACTTGCATCTAATACCCACTTATCAAACATCCCCCACCTCCTTCCATTGCTCCTCAAACATTTCATCCATACGTCCCACAAGTGCCCTCGTATCCTCTGCTATATTAAAATTGTATATCCATGTCATATTGGGTGGCCCACTATGGCCCAATAGGTCTTGGACAGCTTTAAGACTAGCCTTATGTTTATCTAGGTGTATCGAGGTGAAAAATCGCCTCAAGGTATGAAATCCAAAATGGGGTATCTCTGCCCTTTCGCAAAGTCCCTTCATCATTTTCTGTCTAGCTACCCATCTACCTCCATAATATTTGCTATGGGGGATCTTGTTTTGAAAGACAAAATCCGAATGTGGTAGCCGGTTTTCCCATTGCCACATAAGCCCTTCATAAGTTCTTGGGCTCATTGGAATGTCTCTGTGCTTTATATTACCATCCCTGTTTTTCTTTGTCTTCAATCTAATTAGGCGTTTCTCGAAATTAACATCTTCCCACTTCAACCTGAATATCTCATCTCTACGTCCACCACTCATAATGAACAGTCGGAGCATATTCCTATCCTCTCCTTGGGCTACGGCTAATAACCTAACCACCTCTCTCTCAGTGGGAACGTAAATATCCTTCTTAGTGTGAGGTAATTTGGGCTTTTGTGGCTTGATAGGATTATTCCGTATCCCTAAAATCGGTATTCCCCAATTCCACATAGCCAATAGGTTCTTACGGTCTTTATTTCGGGCATTGTTTGATGTGTTTCTAGCCCTCTCCTGCAAAAAGTCAAAGGCCATTTCCGGTGTGATAGTATGGACCTCCGTTGTTGGTCTCCATGCCTTGACTATCCTTTGGCATAGAAATTGCTTCTCCTGTTGCGTTTTATCAGAGCAGGCACTACAGGAATCTAAATATTTCCTACAGAAGTCGATCAAGATTATATCGCTTGACCCCTTCCCTTCGTTCCTCAAGCGTTTCTTTGTCTCGGCTTCCCATGCGGTTGCCTCGGCCCGTTTTAGAAAGCCGGAGCGTGTGTATCGTTCCTTCTTGTCCTGTACCGTTCCTCTGTGCCTGATTCCCCCTTTTGTCTTGTACTTGTAAGGCATTTTCTAACCCCCTTTCGGTAAATAACCATTTTCCCCCTATTTTAACACCACCTAGTTCTTGGGCATGGTTATATACCCACCCTTCGGAAGTGTCAAGTAGTTCGGCTACGGCTTTAATCTTGAGGGCCTTCATCCTCATCCTTGTCCTCCAGGGGACACCAATCCTTATAGCACCCAGGACACAATAATTCGGGAACATTCTCAGGATTGGTGCTAAATGTACCGTATTTCCATACGATAGTCATAGTATCAAAATCGAAATAACCATGACAATTATCACAACTTGATACTTCCGGTGGGTCAGCGAGTTCAATCACCTTGACCATCACACCTCCGTGGCCTTCACTGCCTCATCACAAGCCATACACATCTTAAATGTAATGTACTCAATCCCTATCTGATAACCTTCTTCATCGTATTTAGCAGTTCTTTCGGAAAAGAAGTGGTATTTATCGCCTTTTTTGATTTTGCCTGCACAATAGCCGCAGTCATGGTCTTTTCTGGATGTTCTAAACTTTATCATCACCCGACTCCTTCTCTGGCAGGGGACACTTACCACCGGGATACCTTTTTTCTGCTTCTTCTTCCGCTAATCTCTGGTCAGATTGCCACATTGTTGCCCCTTCTTTATGGAACTCCCACCATTTAGCCCCGTCAACAAAAGCTCTGCGAATATCATCGGCAGGCCAACTTCCCTCAATCACCTTTTCCATCACACCCACTCTCCTTTCTCCCACCCCCATCCCCACCTGTTGAAGCAGATGAAGGCGAGGATGAGTTGTTCCCATGTTTGAAATGTTTTGATATATTCCCACCACTCTCTCAACTTTTCTATTTGACGTGGGAGAGGATAAGAACCATAACCAAATGGATCTGATGTCCAATCGAGAATAGTTTCTAATTGCCTTACTACTTCTGAATCAACTATATCGGTATCTGCCATTGGGATGGCAGCCATCTTCACCAACTGGTGGAGAACTATGCGCATATTCCTAATATCCGCCCAGTCAGACATTACTATATTATTAGCTTTGCAAAACTCCTCCCAAAACTGCGGGGGAAGAGCTTTGACCATCTTGCTATATTCGTCCATCACTCCTCCTTGTGGGATTGCTCCCCAGGGTTTGCCGTGATAACGCTCACGGCTGGCGTTGTAGGGTTAATCCTGCCAGCCATCCTTCCAAGAGTTTCAAAATATTGACTTAATGGATATTGTATCCCAAACGGACATTCATCAATATACTTGATAGAACAGGGTTTTTTAAATGGCCTATCATCATATTTTGTTTCTCGTTTATGACATTTTTTACAACAGGTATGCACTTAATCCCCTCCCCCCAGGGTTTGCCGTGATAACGCTCACGGCAGGCGTTGTAGGGTTATGTTGTGCACCATGACACCGTTCGGTCGTACACACCCATTTCTGGGGAGGGGCTTGATACCCTCCGGCTTGTTAGTGTTTGTCCATCGAAGCGTTTCTACGTAACCTACTCCGCATTGCCGGTTGAAAGTCAACCGGAAAACTTACCGCCATTTCTGGCCGCCGAATACCTCTTCTGTTCATGGTGCACAACTTCCTGTTGTCAGTCCTACTTACTGAGATAAGCTGGCCTCCTTTTTAGAATCCCTGGGGTTATCAAAACGGTACTTCATTGTCATGGTCTTGGATAACCTTGCGAATCTTCGCCAAAGACTCTTTTGGGTCTGGACGTTCCCTTTGACAGACATTTAATCGATCCTGTACCCATCGTTTTAAATAATCAAGTACGTGTTCTGGTTCATCGTCAGGATCAACCTTAGCCCTTGCCGATACCTTCTTGTTGTTAAACCCCTCTGACTTTAATTCCCCATACTCTACTTCGATGATTTTCATATATTCCTCCTTTCAAAACGCCGGGCAGCCTATGCCGCCTTTAGTTCACTCATCTTGGTATCAAACGCTGTCTTAATGGTGGTATATGCTTCTGCTTCTATCCTTTTTATGTCGTCTAGTATCTCATGTTCATTCCACCATTTAGCAAGGCTCTTGACTGTGGTTTTCTCAGCTATTTGCACTTCATACTCTTTCGCAAAGGCATGACAGAGTTCGGGAGTGAGTTCGCCGTTAGGCTCAATGTCAGTAACTATTACACCAATTCCCTTAATATCTTTTCCGTATTGAGTGTCTTCCGATTCAATCTCAACGGGTAACTTCTTTTGTTTGACTTCTTCTGCTCTCTCGGCAATGTTCTTGTCAAACGTCCCATACTTCACACCATTGCTATCGGTAATGGTGTACTTGGTGTATGGATTACCCTTCTTATTTGTGCCAGATTTGCTTTCTATGTTTACTATGGTTATTGAGCCTACTGCTGTTCCTTTGCTAGGCTGAGATTCTGGTTTCTCTGGTTGCGGTGGTTTATTATACTTCCCATCATTCAGCCCTTGATAAATGTCTGCCCCTACCCCAATGGCTTTCATTGCTACCGATAGAGCATCGGTTACAGCCATCTTAAAGGCTTCGTCTGAGGTGTGCAATCCCTCTTTCTCTTGTGCTACAAGCATTGAACCACCTATGCCTTCTACCCATTCAGACCATTCCTCATCGCCTATCTTATACTTGAGTATCACAAGAGCAAAAGCACATATCTGCCCATCGCTACTTGTTTCGAGCCACTTCTCCTTTATTTGATAATTCCACCCAATCCCCACCGGCCCAAACAATTCTGTCATAGCTTGCATACGCCATATCGGGCTTATATCTGTCATACCTTTCAGTCTACCGCCTGTAATTTTCTTCAATGCCCAATTAGGCGGTGATTTTAGTTCATCCCAAAAGCGTAGGTTCTTTTCCATATTACCCCCTTTTCTTTATTATAATGCATAATACCCAAAGGCTATCCCTGCACCAAAGACAAGGCATAGCCAGAGCATATTGCAAATTTTCTTCTCTATCTCGTAACGCCTTTCGGTGATTATTTTGTAGCCTCTGACTCTTGACATGCTACCCTCTCTTCTTTATAGCCTTTTGCAAATTGTAGATGTTAAGGCACGCCTTAAATATTTCCCACTCATGCTCAAGGTCAGGATAATTCTGATACTGAAACGCTTCATCCTCTGCCCTGCCGATATTCAGAATAGCGCAGTTCTCTACATATTCCCTTTGCTCCATGAGTAGTTCACGGTATGCTGCAAGCTGATATGACATTTCAGGATAGATGCCTTTGCCTGTCTTGAAGTCAAGCAATGTAGGCACTTCATCGACAAGCCCGTAAAAGTCAGGCATACCCCCGAAGCCCCATCGTTCTGATACCATCGGCTCTTCTACAATGTATGGTGTAAGCAATTTACCTTTGCGCCATTCGTAAAACGAAAGCATACAATTCTCGGCTTGATCTATTTGGTTTTTAGTGTAGTCTGAGGTATCAGGTTTATCGCCTTTCAAGTAGCAGAGAACGAGGTGATGTACCAAAGTTCCTATATCGGCTTTATCGTCTCTGAATTTTCTGTAGTCGATTCCCTGGCATCCCAAATTCCAACTCCAATGAATGAGTGCAGGTTTTGCCAAAATACCCAATGCGGTAGTTACACCTATCACTCTTGTGCCATCCTTGAGCTTGTACACGGTATGTACCTTATCTTTTCCCATGTCTATGCGACCCCTCCTTCACGTTTAGTCATTATCGTTCAACCTGAGCGATTCTGGTAAGCCGCCCTCTCTAGGGCTTGGTGTTAGTGCGGTTGCCGTTGCTTACATAAGACAGCTTTTGCCTGATGATATTCTATATCCTTTTGAGCCCTTTTAACTACCCTCATGTGATACCCTGCGTTCCAAGAAAAGGTCTTTTTAACATTTGCCTTGATATGCTCTGCTCTTGTTGATTGTTCTTCCGCAAGCTCCTTAGCAATAACTTCACATCTAACTAGAGCTTCTTCCCTGGTATCGAAAATGTCGCAATTTTTAATTGAGTAATAGTTAGTGCGGTACTTTATGGTTTCTCCATGCTCCAAACTATCGCTAATTTCCACTTCGGTTATGGTTATCAGTTCCGGCTCAGCTACCCACCGATATTCCATAACATATCCACGAGGCCCTTCATATCCCTTGCCGCAATAATCGCAATCCAATGTTACCGTGTCATCATTTCCCAAAACCAGAACGACTTGTTTC
>Ga0180007_10000774_pt1 | contig 49309 bp, 33 predicted proteins | sample MM_PC_MetaG_FD_121122 | JGI IMG/M metagenome (GOLD analysis project Ga0180007, IMG submission 121122) | Groundwater microbial communities from the Aspo Hard Rock Laboratory (HRL) deep subsurface site, Sweden - MM_PC_MetaG | ecosystem: Environmental > Aquatic > Deep subsurface > Groundwater... | reverse complement strand
CGAGACCAGATTTTCATGGATTTGAGGCGAATAGCAGGCCTATTTAACGAAAATCTATGGAAATATGGGCCGATTTGTCAAATTTGCAGCAGATTTATGTCTAAGTCCGACAGGCTCCTAGCAGGTTAAGAGCGCCTCAGGTAAGTGCGTGCGGCAAGAGGCGCCCCAGGCCTTTAAGACATTGGCTAAATCCGCGAACGTCCAGGGGAGGGCGGAATAGAGGCATTTCAACCAAAACCGAACCATTCCCGCAAAGAAAGAGCAGCCATCTGGTTAACATTGCGAGCATTATTTTTTTGAAATAACGAAGAGTCTGGGAAAAAAGGCATACTCGGACAGGCTCCCAGGAAGTCCAAACGAATAGAAATCCTATACAATCTGCCTCTTATTCACAGTCAGCCAGCACTTCTGCCAGAGCCGCCAGCAACTGATCAATCTCTTCTCGGCTGATGATCAACGGCGGCAGGAAACGCAGAACTGTACTCCCGGCAAAGTTAATCAACACGCCCCGCTCAAACATCTTCTTGACCATGGCACTCCCCTGTTCAATGCCTTCCTCAGTAAGGACCAGGCCCCGAATCAGCCCCATGCCTCGTGCCCCTTTGACAAGGGTAGGAAAACGCTCGACCAGACCTTCCAAGCCAGCCTGCAGATATTCCCCTTTGGCCTGGACCTCGGGAAGAAAACCCTCTGCAAGCATAATCTTCAGGGTAGCCACCCCTGCTGCTGCTGCCACAGGATTGCCGCCAAAGGTGGAACCATGGGTACCGGAAACAAAGGCTGCAGCAATCTCCTTTCTGGTGAGCATGGCCCCCACAGGCAGGCCATTCCCCAAGGCCTTGGCCACGGTCATAATATCAGGCACCACCCCCAATTGCTCATAAGCAAAAAGCGTTCCGGTCCGCCCGATTCCAGTCTGAATCTCGTCAAAGATGAGGAGAAGATCATGTTTACGGCAGAGCCCCTGCAGCCCCTTGAGGTACTCCGCATCCAGGGGGCGAACACCACCCTCACCCTGTAAGGGTTCACAGAGAATGGCACAGGTCTGATCGGTGATCATCGCCTCGAGAACATTGAGATTGCCAAAAGGAGCATGGGAGAACCCCTCGGGCATGGGTTCAAAGCCCTTGTGAAACTTAGGCTGGCCTGTGGCAGCCACAGTGGCCAGGGTCCTGCCATGAAATGACCCGGCCAGGGAGATGATCCCGTAGCGCTCGGGACCAGCAAAGATCCTGGCCAGCTTAAAGGCTGCCTCATTGGCCTCTGCCCCGCTGTTGGCCAAAAAAATCCGGTCGGCAAAGGAATGCCGGGTCAACAGTTCACCCAACTCCGTCTGGGGCTGAGTGTAGTAGAGATTAGAAACATGCACCAACTCTCGGGCCTGCTTACAGATGGCTTCGGTGACAACCGGATGACAATGGCCCAGACTGCAGACCGCAATACCCGCCAGACAATCCAGATATTCTCTGCCTTCAGCATCGATCAGCTTACAGCCCTCTCCCTTAACCATGGTGGCCGGATATCTTGCGTAGGTTCCGATAAACACTGCATCACTCCTCTCAGCCCAACTGCTATTTTCTCCACTCATCAGACGATCTCCGTTCCTATACCTTCCCGGGTGAATATTTCGAGAAGGATTGCATGTTCTATTCTACCGTCAATGATATGGGTCTTGGTCACTCCCCGACTCAAGGCATCTGCACAGCAGCGAACCTTGGGGATCATTCCCCCGACAATGGTTCCGTCTCCAATATAGCCTTCCAGATCCCCCCGCTCTAAAGAGCGCAGGAGATTCCCTTCCTTATCCTGAACCCCTGCCACATCAGTGAGGAGGATCAATTTGGCTGCCTTCAACTCTCCGGCCACGGCTCCGGCCACCAGGTCGGCATTAATATTAAAAGCCTGGCCATCTTCGCCGACACCCACCGGGGCAATGACCGGAATAAAGTCCTCCCGGTCCAGCACCTGGAGAATCTCAGGGTTAATCTTGGTCACCCGTCCCACCCGACCCAGATCAATGAGTTCCGGAGGGGCATCTGCCAGGGGTTCATCACTCTTCTTACTTACCTGCATCTTTTCAGCACAGACGAGGTCCCCATCACGACCGGAAAGACCCACAGCCCTTCCCCCACAGTGGTTGATATTCCCCACGATTTCCTTGTTCACTTTGCCGACCAGGACCATCTCAACCACACTCATGGTCTCGCCATCGGTGACCCGCATCCCCTGGACATAGCTGGGTTTTATCTCCAACCGATCCAAAAGTCGGTTAATCTGCGGACCACCGCCGTGCACGATCACCGGATTGATTCCAATCTGTTTCATCAGGATCACATCGAGGGCAAACTGTTTCTTCAGGTTTTCATCTACCATGGCATGACCGCCATATTTGATGACCACAGTCTTGTGCCGAAACTCCTGCATATAGGGCAGGGACTCAATCAACCCTTTGGCCCTGTCAATACTCTCCTGCATAACACCTATCCTCTGTAAGGGTTCAGCCAATAGTTAAGCCCCTGGCGAGCCCCCACTCTCATTTCTGCCAAAAGCAAAATTATCATTTTCATATCAGTTGGATACGACAGTAAGCCAACGCCACCTTTCCATTTTACAAAGTAGGTCTCACGAAGTAAAGAAATCTTTCTTCGCAGCCCATGCTCAGGATTTCTTTACTTTCCTCTCCCTCCCGAGTATATTGGGCCTGGTATTTGCAATAGCACCTTTCTTACTGTGTATATTCGGGAGATTTTTGTGAAAAACAGACTAGTCAACATACTCTTTGCGTTCACATTTTTTCTTTTTTCCGCCAATAGCTGCCTCTGGGCAGAAGATGCGCCCATCATCATTGAGGCGGACCGGATGGTCTCCCTGGAAGCGGACAACAGTGTCTTATTTACCGGTAATGTCGACGCCAGCCAGGCCAACGTCCATATTCGCTCCGACAAAATGACCGTCTACTATACCCCTCGCAAAGACGGAAAGAAACAGGAAGTCACACGTCTCCAATGCGTCGGGAATGTAGAGGTCACCAGAGATGAATGGCTGGGAACCGGCAAGCAGATGAACTATTTCGCCAAAGATCGTAAAGTCATCCTCAGCGGCGACGCCAGGGCCTGGCAAGACAAAAATCTGGTAACAGGCGATACCATCATCTATTATCTCGACGAAGGAAGATCCGAAGTGGTGAGCGGCAGTCCCTCAGCCACTGTTGGAGCAAATGGCAACGGAAAAAAGAAACCGACACGGGTAAAAGCAACGCTCACCCCTCAATAACAAGGTCCTCCTTCAATACATCATGGCCCAGCTGGAAACAGATAAGATTATCAAACGCTATCGCAATCGTACCGTGGTTGACGGAGTCTCCCTGCAAGTCAACACCGGAATAGTTGTCGGTCTGCTTGGCCCCAATGGTGCTGGGAAAACGACCTCCTTTTATTCCATTGCCGGCTTTATCCGTCCAGATAGTGGCAGAATACTGCTCAACGGTGAAGACATCACCAGGCTCCCCATTCATAAGCGAGCCCTGAAGGGTATCTCCTACCTGGCCCAAGAACCCTCAGTCTTCAAAAAACTGACAGTTGAAGAAAATGTCCGCATCATCCTTGAGCCTTTAGGCCTGACAACAAACGACATTACTAACAGAATCGACGAACTGATGGCCGAACTCAAAATTGAATACCTGCGCGAGAACAAAGGCAATGCCCTGTCCGGCGGAGAACGGAGACGAGTGGAAATCATGCGTGCCCTCGCCACCCGGCCCGATTTCATCCTTCTCGACGAACCCTTCGCCGGTATCGACCCCATGGCCGTGGCAGACCTCCAGAAAATCATCATAGGACTCAAAGAGAAGGGGCTCGGGATCCTGATTTCAGACCACAACGTCCGCGAGACCCTCAAGGTCTGCGACTTTGCCTACATCATGAATGCCGGACAAATTTTGACTAGCGGCGTGGCTGATGATATCATCGAAAGCGAAGTTGCCCGTAAGATGTATCTGGGCGAAAATTTTAGCATGTGATACTCAATGGCTCTAGAACTGAGACAACAGCTGAAGCTGTCACAACGACTGGTGATGACGCCACAATTACGTCTTGCCATCAAGCTGCTGCAGATGAACCGGTTGGAACTCACTGACGCCCTGCAGGCTGAGATTGAACAGAACCCCGCCCTGGAAGAAGACTTTTCCGTCCAGGAGATACAGGAAAACCCCTATAGCCTCTCTTCAACGACAGAACAGAAAGGAGAGGCACCAGAACAGGACTACACAGAGCGGGTCAGTACCGGAGACACCATGCCGGAGACCAACTGGGAAGACTACGCCAACAACTTTGATTCTAACTTTTCTTTTTCCCACGAGACTCCTCCGGCCGATGCTCCGAGCCAATTCGATTTTATCTCTGAAAAACCCGGGCTCCTGGCCTATCTCCAATGGCAACTGGCCCACTGTGAACTGGATCCGAAAGAAAAAGAAACAGCACTCTTTATTGCCGGTAACCTCAATCGCTACGGATTCCTGGAAACCACCCTGGAAGAGATCATGGCAGCCACTGAATGCGACCATGATTCCGCAGAATATCTCCTTGAAGTGATTCAGGATCTGGACCCTCCCGGTATCGGCGCCCGTGATGTGAGCGAGTCCCTCTTTCTCCAGCTAGAGCGCATGGGGATGAAGGATTCACTGGCGGCAGAGATCGTCCAATACCACCTGAATCTCCTCCAGACGCGCAACTACAAGGAGATCAGCAAGGCCACTGGTGCCAAGAGGGCTGACGTCATCAAGGCCATTGATTTCATTATCGCCGAACTGACTCCCTACCCTGGACTACCATACAGTACCGAGGATACCAACTACATCACCCCAGATATTTATGTCCGCAAAATTGACGGTGAATTCGTAATCCATCTCAATGAAGAGGATATCCCCAACCTGAAACTCTCGTCTCAGCTCCAGGGCATGCTGGACGTGGAAGCGGGCATGGAAAAAGAATCAAAACGCTACATCAAAGAAAAACTCAAAGATGCCGGGTGGTTCATTAAATCTCTGCATCAGCGTCAGCGTACCATTTTTAAGGTGATGGAAAGTATCCTCAAATTCCAGCGCGAATTCTTTGAACATGGGGCAACCAAGCTCAAGCCCTTGATTTTGCGCGATGTGGCAGAAGACATAGATATGCATGAATCCACCATCAGTCGGGTGACTTCCAACAAGTATGTTCACACTCCTTTGGGCATCTATGAGCTCAAATACTTTTTCTCCACCGCCATCCCCAGAGACGGAAGAGAGGATCTGGCTGCAGAATCAATTCGGGAACGTATCCGCCAGATGATTCAGGCAGAAGACCCCTGCAAACCACTCAGCGACAACGCCATTTCCGAAAATCTCGCCAAAAACAATATCCAGATTGCTCGCAGAACAGTTGCCAAGTACCGGGAACAGATGAAGATCCTCCCGGTCAAGCATCGCCGCAAACCTCGATAGGTCGCGTGAGTTGCCCAAAGCCCCCAAGCCACCTGAAATCTGCCTCGGGACAAGATGGTTCAGCTAACAGAACAAAAGTAGCTTAACAACACATCCACCCTTCCAAACCTTCAGCCATGAGCCGTCTTGAGCGCATCTACGCCTTTCATCAAAAGCTGAAAAACAACCGCTACCCAAATGCTCAGACCCTTATCCAGGAATTCGAGCTTTCCCGGGCCACGGCCCACCGGGACATCAGCTACATGCGGGATCGTCTGCTGGCGCCCCTGGCCTTTGATGCCAGCCGCAAAGGCTTCTATTATACTGAAGATGACTTCTCCCTGCCCTTTGAAGACAGCCCCAAGCTCCTCTTTCTTATGGGATTGCTCAATAAAATGGCAGATGAAGCCGGCCTCGGCAGCCTGCCTGAGATGAAAAAACTTGAAAAACGGCTGAGCGAGCTCATTGCACCAGGATATGAGGAGCTGATGGACAATGTCCTCTGCCAGTGGATAGAGGTGGAATCCCTGGCTCCATCCATTTTCGAAACCATTGTCGAGGCCGTGGTCAGAACCTGCGTCCTGGAAATTGGCTACTGCTCAGTCACGGGCAGCAAAAGTAGTCGCCTCCTTGAACCTCAGCGCCTGATCAATTACCAGGGGCGATGGTATCTCCTCGCATTCTGCCTCCTGCGTCAGGATCATCGCCTTTTTCACATGGCTCGAATCGAGACTGCTGTGATCGGCAAGAAAAGAACGGAGCCACCCCATCAGGCCGCAGAATCATTCCTTGATGAATCCTTCGGGATATTTCTTGGACAAGTTCGCTATCATGCAAAAATTCAGTTCACCGGCACGGCCGCAGAACTGGTGCGCCGCCAATATTGGCATGGTAAGCAACGTATCGAAGAACTGGAAAACGGGATCTGTCTTTCCCTGCCCGTCAGCGATGACCGGGAAATAATCATGAAAATTCTCCAATACGGCGCCAATGCCAGGGTCTTGGCCCCTGAATCGCTGCGCCTACGGATGGTAGAAGAAATCAATAAGATGACCCAGATTTACAAATTCTAACGAATTCTTTTTATTGCCATGATTTTCAGTTCAACTCTCTTTCTTTTCTGTTTTCTTCCCCTTCTTCTGGCGCTCTATTTTTTCTCACCAAACCGGGCGAAAAACGCTATCCTGCTGACAGCAAGCCTCCTCTTTTATGCATGGGGAGAACTGTTCTACACCGGCTTAATGGCTCTCTCCATCGGGTCAAACTATATCTTTGGCAGGCTTGTTGACAAAAGCCAGTTTCACAAAAAACAGTTTCTTGCCCTAGGAGTTATCTGCAATCTCCTCCTCCTGGGATTCTTTAAATATGCCAATTTTATTGTCGATAACCTCAACAATGTCCTGGCCCCCTTTGCTCTGGCAACAATAGAATTGCATCCAGTCCACCTTCCCCTGGGAATCTCTTTTTTTACCTTTCAAGCCATATCCTATCTTGTGGATGTCTATAGAACGGAAAATCCTGCTCAGAAAAACATTCTCAACCTTGGCCTCTATATTGTTCTTTTTCCACAGCTCATTGCCGGCCCCATTGTTCGTTACAACAGTGTTGCCCGGCAACTGGTATCACGCACCATCAGCCTCCATTCTTTTGAGATCGGGACGACACGATTCATCTATGGTCTGGCCAAAAAACTGCTCCTGGCAAACCCGTTGGCAGAGGTTGCAGATAGAATTTTCCTCCTCCCTGCAGATCAAGTGCCGGCCGTTGTTGCCTGGACAGGGATACTCAGCTTTAGCCTCCAGATCTATTTTGATTTTTCCGGTTATTCTGATATGGCCATTGGCCTGGGGAAAATGTTCGGATTCACCTTTCCGGAAAATTTCAGATACCCGTACATTGCCAGATCACTGCGGGATTTCTGGAGACGATGGCACATCTCACTTACCACCTGGCTGCGAGACTATCTCTATATTCCCATGGGCGGAAACAGGAGATCTCAGTTACGGGTTACTTTCAATCTGCTGACGGTTTTTGTCTTATGTGGGCTATGGCATGGTGCAAGCTGGAATTTTCTCATCTGGGGCCTGTGGCATGGACTTTTTCTCTCCCTGGAACGATCTCCCTTTGGAAACGCACTGACAAGGTCACCCAGGATAGTTGCTCACACCTATACCCTCCTTGTCATTATAGTGGGATGGGTATTTTTTCGCTTTGACGCCCTTACTGGAGCCATAGAGTATCTATCCTCCATGGCTGGAAACAATGGCTTTACAAACACTCTTTACCCAATCCAGTTGTATGTCACCAATGAAGCACTGCTGGCGGCAATGATAGGCGTGATCCTCGCCACCCCTCTCTTCAGCGTCTGTGAAAAATTTATTCAGCAGCCCACATGGTCCAGTGGCGTAGCAAAACTTGGCCTTGTTCTGCTCTTATTGAGTTTATCCATGTTGAAAATTTCCTCAGGGACCTACAACCCCTTTCTCTATTTCAGATTCTAGAGGCCGGACACACGATGAAAACCAGCCAGAAATTCACGTCCCTGAGCATAATTTCTCTCTTCCTCATAGCAATCTTTACCCCGCTCATAGGCTCAGTTATCGAGGAAGATACAACCATTTCCTATACAGAAAAAAGGAAATTGGCTCAATTTCCGCCACCTCCTGCCAACAGACAGATGCTGGAGAACTACCCCCAGGAATTTGAACGCTATTTCAATGACCAGTTTGGCTTGAGAGAATTTTTTCTCAAATCCTTTTCCAAGGCCAAAATGTTCATTGGAGATACCGAGATCAGTGATGCCGGCAACAAGGTCCCCACAAAAAACACGGTGGAGGGGAAGGAAGGTTGGTTTTTCCTCAACCGTGTCTGGGATGGAGATCCCATATCAGACTACAGAAACATTTCCCTCTACAGTGAAGTCGATCTCCTCCGGGCAACGCTGCTCTTTGCGGCCCGCAACGATTGGCTGAAAAAACATGGGATACGCTATCTGCTGTTTTTTGCCCCGAATAAACACACAATATATTCAGAATACATGCCTGACTATATTGTCAAACAGGGGAACATCTCCTCCATGGACCAACTTTATGACAGCCTGTCGCACCTTACCTCCGTGGAATTCGTCGATCTTCGCGATACACTCTTGGCCGGCAAGAAGGAGGCACATCTCTACTGGAAAGAACAAAAAGAAGAGGCTGCCCTCTACTACAAAACGGACAGTCACTGGAATGCAGCGGGGGCAGATCTTGTCCAATATGAAATTGCCGGACGCATAGAAAAAATGTTTCCCGGCCTCATCACTCCCGCAAAAAGACCTTTGGATGACTTTACCATGTCGCGTTTCACCGGGGATATCAGTCTTATTATGGGCCGTGATGATAATGCCGCCTACGGACCGAGCATCTTCACGGGTAGATGCAGCAAGACGACCCAAGAAGAGTTCAGGGAAAGACGCCATACAACCACCTGCGAGACAGGCAAACTGAACAGTCTGATTTTTCATGACTCCTTCTACCCGGCTCTCAAACCTTTTTTTGCTGATTACTTTGCCACAACAACATTCCTCTGGGAAAGCATGAGCCGACAAGCAGTCCTCGAACAATTGAAGAAAGGAAAGATAGATCTTGTCATTGAGGAAAGGGCTGAACGATTTTTACCCTTTACCCCAAAGATTGGCTCCGAACGCTATGACTCTTTCTGGGCCCGCCATTTTCCTCTATGGGAAAAGCTGATCTTTTCCCTGGACGTGAAACAAGCGGTGAATAATGCCAAACGCTATAGAGGTCACAATGTACAGTTAGCAGAGGACAGCGACGGTTCCCTTGTCATCCGGGCAACAACGAATGAGCCGGGGCTATCCATAGACGACATTCCTTTTCAAAAAAACAAGCTCTATATGCTGCAGGTGGAAATGGAAAGTGAGAAAAACAGCCAACTGCGGATTTTCTATAGCAGCCTGGATCCTTCTATAGAATTTCCAAATGAGAAATATTCGGAAATCTACCCAATCAGGAAAGGATCAAATGTTTTTTACATCCCGCTGTTTTCGGCAAACCTGGGGAACAGATTGCGAGTTGATCCTGGCAAAAAAACCGGCCTCTACCATCTGAAAAAATTTGAAATCAAAGAGGTGGACTCCTCTTCTCTCAAAGAGATCGAATAAGGCATAAAAAAAACCCAGCTGCTTGGTGAAGGTGCCTTCCCCCCTCAGGGGGTACTGTACTGAGTGCCGGCTTACCGTTCATCACCGCTTTTAGCTCAATCATCTTCGTCGTGTCTATCAGTATGTTCCTCATCATGACCATGCTCGGTGCGGTATTGGCGCTTTTCTTTGTCCCTTCCCTCTCCCAGTTTTAGTTCTGTTCCCAAGACCGGCAGTCGCATGGATTGCCTTTGCGGATCATAATGAGAAATCAGCCCCCCTGTCCATGTGGAGACAACAAGGACAAATATGATTGCGATGATGGGTCGTGATGATGAAATTGCATCCACTGAGTTTCCGTCTTTTTGGCCATGGAACATGCTTGCCGTGATATTTTCTTTATGGCGAATCGTATGCAGGGCCACGCCGAGTATGTGAACAAAGATGACCCCCATCACGGTGTAGGCCAAAACCTCATGTACTTCCTCAAAGGCCTTGCCCCCCTGCCCCATGATGATGCCCGAAACGGAAAGGCCAGCTATCATGATCAGCATGGCAAAAATCGCATATGCCGAGCCTGGGTTATGGCCAACATGGGGAGCACCAAGGCCTTGCAACACCTGGGTTACATATTTAAACACTGCCCTGGGACTGAACAAAAAAGAAGAGAAGCGAGCGTACTTCGTTCCCCAAAAACCCCAGATCACACGCAGGACAACCATGCCCCCTAGAATCAAACCCACCAGGGCATGATACGGGAATAAAGGACTGTGCTCACCAAAACCAAGAGCCAGAAGAGCTGCAACAAGGAATCCGCAGACCAGGAGCCAATGAAAAATCCGGGTTGGAATATCCCAGATCAGGACTTTATTCTCAGTTTTCATAACATATTCTCCTTTGGGGAATTCTGTTATCTGGATAGGATCAACATCAGCAATCACCTGTCTGCCTTGACTCTGGCCACGAATTCAACAGCAACGGGAAAAGAGATTTAACGCCAACATGGAAAGCAGAGCAACGTCGGCGTGAATTGCATTGCTGGGCCAGCGTTATTTATTTTTCTAGAAAGTCTTTCACAAACTCAGGATAGAGTTTTTTTGCACATTCCGGGCAAATGCCATGACTAAATTTTACTTCTGAATGCTCGTGTATATATGTTTCTATGTTTCGATTTGATTCCAGTATCCCTGATCATCTCTGATGTTCTTACAGGATGCACAGATAGGCAGGAAACCGCTCAACAATTTCACTTTTTCCAGAGCATCTTGAAGTTCGCCAATCAGGTGTTCCTTTTCGTTTTCTGCCTTCTTTCTGTCAGTAATATCGAGAATTACCCCTATTAAACCGCCAAGCGCTCCATCAGCTTTCTCGAAAGTCGCCTTGTGAAAGATCACTTGCCGCTTAACATCCTTTTGTTTACTTTTCACATCAGATTCATAATGTTGAACTCCAGGATTATTAATAAGCTCTAAATCTTTTTCCTGGTAAACTGCTGCAAGTTCCGGAGGTGCAAGATCATGCACCGACTTCCCTATTATCTCTTGCCGGTCCATACCCAAAAATTTTTCAAAACTTTTATTACACCCCATATAACTAAATTCTGCATTCTTATAAAAGATTGGAATTGGAATTGTGTCCAAGAGTTGTTGTTGGAAGGAGACTACACCAAGTACCTTTTGTTCTGCTTTTTTCTGCCTTATGATCAGCCGCGAACAGATGAGACCAAAAACGGCAAAACATACCAGGATCAACACCCTGATATACAATTCATGTCTTGGAATATCAGTAAGTAACAATTCTGCGAATATCCCTTCATAGAAAATGAAATAATCCAGCAGGGAATCTATAACCCAGACAAAAACACCGAGAAGAAGGGATAAGAGAAAAATTTTATTTTCAGTTTTCATTTCGTAGTGCATCTATCACGATAGGCTTCAACCTTATATCACAATCAGTGCTCCCCTTGAAACGTCAAGCCAGCAGACCTTCGGAACCGACTTGCAACGCCACCAATCCACCTTCCCGCCCAAAAGGGGGCCAAAGTGACAGGATGAACAGAAAAAGAAAAATTTTCAAATTCTTACAGATGGTCACCCCCTCCCTGCAGCTTTGATTGCCAGTGCCGCTAATCAGCCGCCCAAATTTTTGCGGCGGCTGATTAGCATTACTATACCGGCTTTTTCTAAAAAAATTATTCCCGATTCTTGAGCAAATCACGTATTTCCATAAGTAATTGTTCTTGGGTCGAGAGTTTTGGCGGCGCTTCCGGTGCTTCTTCCTCTTTTCGTTTGAGGGAGTTTAGTCCTTTGATAACCATAAAAATTGCAGCGGCGATAATTGTGAAATCCACAGCGGTCTGCACAAACTTTCCATAGCTGAGTACGACAGCAGGCATATCTCCCGTGGCTTCTTTAAGAGTAATGGCCAAGTTGGAAAAATCGATGCCCCCAATAAGCACACCTATTGGGGGCATAATCACATCGGCAACAAAAGAAGAGACGATTTTACCAAATGCGGCACCAATAACGATACCAACCGCCATATCGACAACATTCCCTTTGATGGCAAAGTCCTTGAACTCTTTCAGTATGCTCATGACAGGTCTCCCTTGATAGAATGAATGAACTAGGTCCAATCAACATCGAGCCAGCAATTTTTCAAGCTGACGGCGCATATCCGTTCGCTGAACTGGTTTTACCATGAAGGCATCGGGTCTGTTTTCTTGGTCTTCGGGGAAAGGAATCTCATCTTTTGAAAACCCACTGATTAACAAGACCGGAACAGCAGGATCAATTTTCCTGATTTCCTTCATGGCTTCGACTCCATCAAGTTCAGGCATTAAAACATCCAAGACAACAGCACAAAAAGGAACATCCTGTCTACGAAAGGTATTGATGGCCTCCCGGCCATTTACCGCAGTATGTACCGTAAACCCAAGGTGTTCGATCATCATTTTAACCACAATCAGGACGACAGGTTCATCATCAGCAAGGAGAATATGCCCCGATAAGGGCACCGCTTCATCCTTGACCGCAGCAAAAGAACCGACTTTTTCCTCCGCTAATAAAGAGAGGGATGGCAGCAGCACCCTGACAACCGTTCCCTTCTGCAGTCTGCTCTCAATCGTTATGGCACCGCGATGAGTCTGTATTATTCCGGCAGCCAAGGCCAGACCGAGCCCTCTGCCAACAAATCTGGTCGTATAAAAAGGTTCGAAAATTTGCTGCAGATCTTCAGGACTGACTCCATGCCCTGAATCTTTTATCTGACAGTATGCGTAGAAGCCATCTTTGAGATGACTCCCTTGGAAAAACAAGGGAAAAATGTCGGTTGTGAAATAATCAAGACCAAAGCTGATTTCTATTTTTCCCGAGCCATCAGCCAGGGACTCAACAGCATTCATAACGATGTTCTCTATCACCTCTTTTATCTGAAGGGGATCAATAGAGCAGTAAAGAGGTTGCTCTGGGGGAATGAATTCCAGGGAAAGTGACGGTTGAAAGTTATTTTTCAGGGCTGTGACACTTTCCAAGACAAGATCGGCAAGAGGCGTTTCTTCTACCTGCAACGGGTTCTGCCCTACATAGCTCAGCATCATGGTGCCGACCCGTGATGCCCCCTTGGCCGCCTGTAATGCAGTTGCGGCCATCCGGCACTCATCGGAGTCTCCAGGTAAGCTCAGGGTCATAAGCTCGAGATTGCCCTGTACCCCTGTCATGGCATTGTTAAAACGATGGGCAATGGCTCCAGCCATAGTTTTAAGACTGGCAAGTTTTTTCAGTTGCTCCTTCTGCCGACTTCTCTCTAACCTTCGCTCCTCCTCTGCTTTTTGTTCAGTAATGTCACGGATTATCTCCATTTTGGAAATGCTCCCGTCACGATTGGAAATCGGCGTGGCCACTATTTCAAAAGTTCTGCCATCGGCCAGGGTTGGTTGATAGCGAACTTTTTTGCCCTGTTCGATCACATCAGTCAACTGACATTGGGGACACGGGCCGGCCTGTCCCATAATGGTAGAGAAGCAACTGTTGCCATGGTGATCCCCCAACCAGCCGATGAGGGTCTTATTCATGACCCGCAACCGATAATCTGCATCAATCACACACAGTCCCAGACCGATATCATCTATGGCTGTGATATAACGTTGCAGCTGTCCCTGACTTTGCAGCAGTGCCTTTTCCGCCAGCTTGCGCTCGCTGATCTCAGCACGCATCGTTTCATTGGCTATGGCAAGGTCTGACGTTCGTTCACGGATGATGTTGTCACGATTAAGGATCTGCTCCTGGTGCTCCTCCTCGACAGCCTCTGCTCGTTCCGTCAGGTTTTTTATCCAGGGCACCTTGCTCAAGGCGGCTTTACTGAGGCGGGTGAACAACCCTGGTTCTTGATATCGAAGCTCAAAATCCCAGATGGCTCTCCTCGAGTCATCCAGGTGCTCTGGACCAGGCTCGATACAGCGGAGATCGACACTGATGTCCGTCGCCCCTGCCATTCGGGCATAAGAGGCGAAACAGCCTGCATTCCACTGCATGGAAAATTCGTTGACAACAATTCCAGGATCATGGGTGATGCGGATATCCACCACCCCCTTAGCAAGCTGCTGAACATGGTACTGTTTGGTTCGGTTATACTTGGCAGCCTCTCTGGAAACTCTGCGTGCCACCCCGTGGGTGCCCAAGAGAGGGATTCCCAAAGCCGTCTTGAGTACCGGCTGAGTTTTATAGAGAGTACTGCCTATCTTGTACCCCAGCCTGGGATCAGGAATATGCTCCTGAACCAAATCATGGAGGGTCTTGACAAAGTGATGGGAAAACCAATATCGGGGGGTCTGCAGATGCGCAAGGCTGACCTGCTCGACCCTGCCGGTTTGCAGGTTTTCTATATAACAAGGAAACATTTGAGCAATCCGGGAGACCAAACTCTGGAGATCAAGGCTCGGATAATACTCAGCCAAATATTGAAGGAGCCAATAGGTATTTAATGCCGACACCTCCTTCGCCATCACCTTTCTGTCTTTGCTGTTTCCCATCTACGTTCTACTGGTAACACTTTATTTTTGAAGGTGGCCAAAGAGGAATCGTGTGACCTGAAGGCTGTCCGGGAAAGTCCTTTTCCCTGAACCCTTCGTTATTGAAAACAATTATGTTTTAGCATCAAATAGAGGGCTACATTTATTTTTTTTAAAAAGTACCTCTATGTTCGACAAAAAATGCCTATTCTCGGACAAGCTCCCAGGGCCCTTCACGAAGACCTGAACGGAAGAAGACGGAGTGCTGCTGAAGAGTTACATTTTGTTTTCCATTTGAATAATCCCCATAAGAATGAGATGATCGATCCGTTCTTCCAGGCGAATATCTTCACTGGAGGCACAATCACTGACACAGAAGACAAAAGATCCTTCTTTCCAGGAAAGAACCTCAAAAAAGATATCTTTCACCTGTTCTTTGAGGGTTTCTTCAAGATCATTGTGACGGAGAAATCCCTTATCAATCAAGAATGTTCCAAATTTAGGTTTCTCACTCTGGGCTCTATATACCTGCAAACATTCTTGGAGATTTTCTGGCGTGATATATCCCTTCTCCAGAAGCCTCTCACCGATTTTAAAAGATTGAGATTTCAAGTAACCAAACGCCAATGTTCCTTTGTCTATCACAAAGATGGCTGCATTTTGCGCTGTATCGATACTTAATTCTCCAGAAAGACCGGCGTGACTCATCAATTGCATAACGTTTTCGATGGTGACAACCGAAAGATCACCCTGGAACGCATCACATTTTTTATGAAGATGGATACCATCCTCGTGAGCAGAAAATTTATTTTCTGTTTTTTTTCTCCCCGAAATATAATTAACTATTTTTTTTAGCATAAAAACCGCTGCGCTATCCCTGTGCAGTTAATATTAAACTACGATATTTAATTATCCTGTAGTGAATCTTCTTCTTTGTTCAAAAAATGAATGCCCATTCATCGAAACACATATTTAATTTTTTTTAAATAGGTAACAATACCTACTTATTAACCCATAGCACAAAAACATTCGAGCCAAGAACGAGGAGAAAGGGAAAAAAGGTTATATTTTCTTGCTCTCAATCAAGGCTTCAAGTTTTTCCCATTGCACTCTCCGATCGATGAGCGGCTGTTTATTGTTTTTGTAGACCGGGAGGTTCTCTTCAAAACTAGCTTTGGCCGGACTCTTGTAAATCACCCCTAAGGGCCAGGGTTCTGCCTCGACAGCCTTTTTAAAGGCCTCATTCCTATCCTGGGGATCGTAGTCATCACCAACAATATAGGTATGCTCCTGGTACCATTGCCGTGTATTGACCTTGTTAAAAGAGACGCAGGGCGTAAAGGTATCCACCAGAGCAAACCCCTTGTGCTGGATAGCCTGAGCAAATAGTTTCTGGGTCAGCGCCAGGTCATGAATGGAGGTGCGGGCCACAAATGAGGCGTTCAGCGCCACCGCCACCGCCAAGGGATTAAAAGGCTCTTCAAAAACACCGTCGACCTGCAGGGGGGTGACAAACCCTAGTTGACTGGTGGGAGAGGCCTGGCCTTTGGTTAAGCCGTAAACCATATTATTATGCACGATTACGGTAAGATCAGGATTGCGGCGGATGGCATGGATGAAATGGTTGCCACCTTCACCGTACATGTCGCCGTCCCCGCTGGTAACAATAACCTTCAATTCAGGATTAACCGCCTTGATTGCCGTGGCCGGGGGAAGAGCCCGTCCATGCAGGCCATTGAAAAAATTGGCTTTAATATAGTGTGGCGTTTTGGCCGCCTGGCCAATGCCGGATACCAGAACCAGATCCTGGGGCCGTATTTTTAAGTCAACAAGAGTGCGTTTCAGAACATTCAGGATACCAAAGTTACCACAACCTGGGCACCAGGCAATATCGATTTTCTCCATGTCGAAATGCATCATTCTTTCTCCTTCCCCATCATTATGCCAATAAGCATTGCCGCAAATTCTCAACCAATTCTTCCACGGTAAAGGGCAGTCCATTATACTTGAGAATGGCATGCTGAAATGTGTGCCCTGTTTCCCGGAGGATCAAATTACCCATCTGTGAGGTGGCGTTGCTTTCGACGATTATCGTCCTGTCCGCTTTTTTCAGGTATTGGTGAAGATCAGCCGGCAATGGATAGACCTGCTGAATGGCAATCTGGGCGACATCATTTCTATTGAGTTCCGCCACCGCCTCCCTGACAATGGGATTAACCGACCCCCAACTGATGATAATCGTCCGCCAATCCTTGTGACCCTCCAATCCGGCAGCGGGGAGTTCCTCTTTTATTCGCCCGAGCTTGCGCAACCGTTTATCGACCATTTTTACCCGCAGATCCAGATCTTCAGTGATGTGGGCAGCCTCATCATGCTCGTCACTGTCTGCCCCCACCAGACCCAGCCCCCTGCCGGGAATGCCACGTGGAGAAATTCCGTCTGGGGTGAATTGATAGCGCTGGTACTCCTCAGTCGTCTCAACAATAGAGGGCAGGGTTTCACGGGGATCCAACGCAAAGGCGGCCGTATTGTAATAGGTGTCAACCAGGTACTGATCACTCAAAATGATCACCGGGACCTGGTATCTGTCCGCAAGATCAAAGGCCTGTCGACTCACAGCAAAGGCGCTCTGCAGCGATTCGGGGGCGAGAATGATGCGGGGAAATTCTCCATGGCCGGCATAGAGTGCCAATTCCAGGTCCCCCTGTTCCGTTCGGGTGGGCAGTCCGGTGGCCGGACCCGGGCGCTGGGCAAGATGGATCACCACAGGCATCTCCAGCATCCCGGCCAGACTGACCCCTTCAGTCATGAGGGCAAAACCGCCCCCGGAGGTCGTCACCATGGCCCGGGCGCCGGCATACCAGGCCCCTAAGGCCATATTGATGGCGGCTATCTCATCCTCAGCCTGTTCGACGACCAGGTTGAAATCATGCTGGTGCTGAGCCATGAAAGTAATGACGCCGGTTCCAGGTGTCATGGGATAGGAGGTGATACATTGGCAGCCACCGGCAATTGCTCCCATGGCAATCGCCTCGGAACCATTGACCATGATCTCATTGCTGTGCTCATGTTTGCGGATCTCGGAAAAGCGGACTTCTCCACTCTCCCGCAAGGTCCAGCTCCTGTCATATCCCAGGCCTGCGGCCTTGATATTGTTGGCAACCACGTCATCACCTTTGTCGGCAAAGCGGCTACTCAGATATTTCTCCATGACCTGAGCATCAACAGCCAGCAGACCCGAAATGAGGCCCAGGGCTATCGTATTGGCATACATCTCATTGCCGAGCTCACTGGCCATCTGCCGGAGAGGAACAGGCAATATACCGGGGACGGCCCCCAGCACCTCAGGATCACCGACAATAATCGTCTCCTCTGTTATACGGTACTGCAGATGGGAGAGTACTTTCTCATCCAAGGCCACAAGGAGGTCAATACGCTGCAGCGGTGCCTGCACCGGCTTGGAAGCCACACGGATGCTGATAGAATTGGTTCCACCCCGCACCCTGGACATATATTCTTTGGTGGCATAGACATGATATCCATCCAATTTAAGTATCTTGGTGAGGAGTTGTTCAATGGTCTGGATACCCTGGCCAGCCTCCCCGGCCAGAACAATGGAAATACCAAGTGCTTCGGGTGAGTGCGTCATTACCAGCATCTCCTTTAAGGAACTTATGGGATGGAGACTGGGGGAGAAAAGCCCCAGTCCCTCGACGAGCTGTTTTATTCTCTGAATGGTTTAGGGCAAGTAAGTAAATTACCTGGCCCTAATATAAGCATAATATCAGCCAGGTGATTCCCTTACAGGCCCTTAGGCTGAAGCAACCAAGGCATAAATCGACGACTGTTGGCGATTGAGCCAGGGTTCAGGTCCAAGTGGTCTTTATTCCTCTTCATTAAAGTCTCTCACCTCAAGAACAGATTGTCCACTCTATTTTCTGCTTAGGGAGAAAACTGAGCTGAGCCTGTAACACTCTTTGTTTATAGCTGTTTTGGGCGACTGGGGAAGGTTAAAGATGTCCGGTACTCTTTTCAGCTGCGAGCAACCTCATGCCAGGATCTCGCTCAAGAGCCTCTCCGAGAAAGCCCTTTTTCCCAAAATCTTCGTTATTTCAGGAAAACAATATTCACAATATTGACCTGTTCCCTTCTTTATATCTTGGCATTTATCAATGTATAGACACCAAAAACCATTTCCTTATTTTCTACAATGGTCATTTTGTCTGCGATAAATCTGACAATTTCCCGGGTTGGTTTGGCTCCGACAACTATTGATTTAAAATAGGTGTAGGCATTGGCAAGAGGGTGATACCACTTACTATGGAGAGGAATCGAGTCGAGAAGTAACAATTGCCCCCCTGGCTTTAGAATCGATATGGCCTTTTCTATTGCCTTTTTATAGTCAGGCATGGCAGTCAGGGCCAAGCAAAAAACAACTGCATCAACCTGCTTAACTGGAGTAAAATCATACATATCCATACATTCAAAATGAACATTCTTCCAGCCATTCACTTCTTTTTTTCTATTGGCAAGCGCGATCATTTCACTGGAAAAATCGATGCCAATAATCTCAGAAGAGTTGTCAATTTTTTCTAATAAATCTGGAATGACAGAAGCGGGGCCACAACCCAATTCAACAACAGATCCGCCACCAGGCACATCAAGCCGTTGCGAAACCTCCCTATAAAGCCTCGCCACCTGCCCCAGACTCAGAATAAAGGCTATCGCGTCATAACATGAAGCAGCAAGATCATACTTTTTCTTGTTAGAAACTTGCCTGATATCCATTTGCAGCCCTCTCCATTTTAAAGTTATCGATTGCGGTTTCAGAGGTCGTAGCGGTGAGCTCAGTGGCACTGGCACAGAAAAGATCTTGGCAAGTGAGAAGAAATATCTGTAACCGATTAATTTAGCAGAAACAACAGCCGAGCCGCACCAGATGTCAGGCGGAGCGCCTGGTCAGCCAAATATTTCTTTTGTTTTTATGGCGAAATATAACGATCTTGAAGCACCGTCAAAGGGGTATCCTTTATCTCTGCACCATTGAATTATTTCCTCTACGTCTACAGGTATTTTTTCACATTGAACCCCTGATTTTGACAACGCTTTCATTCCTTTGCTTATTCCTTCTAACCACTCTGCATAGGTCGTTTCCAGATCATCTTTATCTTCTGCATTTCTCAGCAAAAGATCCCATTGATCTTCTTTGTACCAACCAATGCCAGCGATTGTTTTTTCTATGCTCTTATTTTTTTTGGTCATCCGTTTTTTCCATTGGCTAACGTTTTATAATCGTATCCACATTCACTGAAAAATTCCTATTTTCGCCTCTGATCATTCCGTATTTCCCGGGAGGTACTTGTGTTAGCAGGCGCTCCGGCCTATTGACCATTCCGCCCGTGACTTTTTCTTTAAACAAACTTATTTCGGACAGTTAACGAGTAGAAAAGCACTGTTCGCAGGGCTGAGGACATCTGCATCTATCTTCTCCACTGTTCCAACAATTTGAATACCGATGCTTGAGTCGTCATCTGCAAACAAGCGCACATTTGCTGCAGTGCCATTGAGAGAGGTAAATGTATTATCATTCTGGGACAGACTTTCCACGTGACCAGTGTTGGACAGTTGGGCAGTCTCCCAGAGTTTCAGATCTCCGCTGACAGTGCCTTCATTTATTACTGAGGCAAGACCTTTAAAGCCACCTGCATTCCCCACATGCAAGGTGCCTGAATTTAAGAGAGTCGTATCACCGCTCAGTATGCCCTCCAAGGTAGCTGTTTCCCCAGCAGCGATCACAAAATCCCCCGTGGAAACCTCTTCTCCGGCTCCAGGTAGATCAGGAGCCGCAGAAGCAGACAGAGAGGAAAGACTTATAACCATACTACAGACAATGAAAATAAGTAATACGCTCAATTTGTTACACATGCCTCTTCCCCCTCTTTGTTAGCAATTCAAACAATTATTCCATTGTAGACTATCCACAGCCCAGGAACGGTCTTTATGCCATCGACTGCAGTGGAGAATACCTGTCCAAGACAATACAGCCGAAAAACTCCTCCTATTGGGCCTCTTCACTCTCAGCAGTGGAGTAACTCCCCTTTCTGATATTGCCAAACGCCAGCTCCGGCAGACTGTAGAAGATGCCGCGTGCCGCCTGATGTAACCTGTCGCCGCCATCAAAGGGAAACGTGACAAGGCCGGCAGCTCCATGCAGGGCGGCATAGCCAACATTCAAGACCCCCTGAAGCGGACGCAGGAGGAGGGAGTCGTCGGTAAAAAAAAGAAAGGGAGTATCTTTGGCACGGGGCTCATAGAGGGTGGCGGTAAGGGTATTCGACTCTCTGAGCCAGACCAGAAGGTCACCTTCCTGCTCGTAGAGCTTTTCCAGCTTACGCAGACGCCTTGCGGTCAGAGTCTGTTCGTCCTCCAGGGGGAAGGTGGCACAACTCTGTTCATAGAAAAGAAAAGGGACAAAGACCAGCCCGCTGTCCGGTTCCAGCCATCCGCCCAAGGCCGCTTCTCCTGTGCGTGCATCGGCAAAGGTGGAATTCAATGACCGGATCAGCTCAGTGGCACAGTTACGCCGAAAAAGATTGTAGCCGTAGAGTTCTTCACTCCTCTCCTCCAGGAGGTTCAGCTCCTCAGCCAGGGCCTGCCGGGTGGCCTGCAGTTTCTCTCGCTCTATTTCCAGGGCCCCCAGGGAAGCCATCCTCCTCCGCGAGGGGAGCACACCCTGGGCCAGTATCCTCACCTCCTGCTGTCCACCGCCTGCCTGCAACAGTTCCCAGGCCCGTCCCCGACTCGCCTCCAGAAATGAATAGGCTATTTCCGGATGCAGTTCTTCCTCATAAAACAGAGTGCGGCGTTTCACCGCCTGGCGCAGAAAATTTTCCTGGAGAACGAGCAGCCGCTCTTCTCCCAACTCTGACGCGCTAAGCCAGACTCTCCTGCCCTCATCCGGGAAAGGATCGAGGGTGTAGAGCTGCCCTGCAGCCAGTGAGCGTTGGACAGCCAGGTATCTTGCCATCTGCAGGAGCAGGGTTTCTCCCCTGTCCGGGCGGGTGGACTGAAGCAGCTCGGTGATGGAATGGGCCAGCTGCTCGCCAAATCCTTGCAGGCGTCCTGCACCAAGAGGCCCCAGCCTTCCTTCTCCAGGCATGGGAGGGACAAGAGATCCTTCGTCCAGCGTCCGTGCCTCTGCAAGAACGCGAAGAGACTCCCGCAACACAAGCTGCTCACGGAGATTCCGGCCGACTCTCTCTCCACCACTGACGGCAGCAAGAGTCCTTTCCAGGTTTCCATCGGCCCGGGCCACTGCCAGCTGGAGAAACTCCCTGCCCAGTTCTGCCTCCAGCTGTTTTTTTAATGGTGCAGCAAAAAGCGTATCCGTCCTCTGTCTGCTGAAAAAGCCGAGACCGGGGACAGAGAGTTCATAGCTTCCGTTCAACATTTCCCGAATAAGCTTCTCTTCTTCCTGCACCCCTTCGTATGCAGCAAAAAACTGCTGCTGGCCAATGAGTAATTCAGTGAAGTGATTTCTGATCCCTGCATAGACCCCGGGATCCAGGGGAAGAGAGGCAAGGGAGATGGTCCGATTATGGAGATCGTTATAGAGGAAGCGAAATTCCGCCCAAGGTTCGCGGACAAGAAGAAAGGTGGTATCTGGAAAAAACTGGTAGTGAAAAACAGAGTCGCCCAGACGCAAGGCCGTGTGGCCACCTGCGGCTTCTCCGGCATTGGCATTGACATAGAGAAAGTCCAGAGTCACCGCCTCTGAGCCATCTCCTCTCTGAGATGCCCACACCGGGGATGCAAAAAACAAAAGAAGCAAGCAAAGGATGATACGCCTAAGCAAATGGGTCCCTCCAGCAATCCTCGCCATGCGACAAGCGTTTTCCATTGCCTCAGCTTCTCCCGATCAACTTGACGAGGCTATAATCTCCCTATGGGAATTAACCGTATCTGACAAAGCTGGGAGAGAGATGAGGTCTCTGACAGGAGCTACTGCCTGTACCCTTTTAACACCTCAGCGTATTTTGAGCTGCCAACAATGGAACGGAAATAGGAAAGGTTGCCAATGGAATCCTCGGCAACTCCGGCCCGTCTCAATCCCTTGCCCATGGCCAGAAAAGTACTATCATCCTGTTCCCAGTCACTGATACCATGATTTTTGGCAATGCTTGCCACCTTACGCTGAAACTCGTCATTATTCTTTTCTCGACTGACATACAGAACTGTGACTGCGGCGATATCTTCCTCATAAACGGTGGCCGTCTCCCTGACCTTTCTCTCCTCGCTCTCCTCACCTCCGGAGGAGGAGGTTGAAATAGAGGTGATGGAATCAAGACTTGCAGAGACTGAGTCAGAGGATTTTTCCAGGGAATAGGATATGGAACATCCTCCCTGCGACAAAGAAACAACGAGCAACAATGCGATATATACGTAATATTTTCCAGAAGACATGTTCCCTCATATCATAAAACAAAACCTTCTATCATAAAACAAAACCTTCTCAAACAGATGGGCCTACAATACCATATACACCTTGCTCTTTCCATTACTCTTTGTTCCAGGAGTCTGTCGGATTTAGAGAATCGTAGCGAAAATTAGAGAAATCGAGACCAGATTTTCATGGATTTGAAGCGAATAGCAGGTCTATTTAACGAAAAGCCATGGAAATATGGGCCGATTTGTCAAATTTGCAGCAGATTTATGTCTAAGTCCGACAGGCTCCTAGGGTTGACTTAACGGCTGGACTTCTAAGAACGAAAAAAAGACACTATACAAGTCCCCTGAATCAAGCAATCATCCTCTCAGCAAAAACTTCCACACGATTACGCCCATTTTTCTTAGCCAGATAAAGGGCAGCATCAGCCTGTTTGATCAACTGCTCATGGGCAGTGAGAGCATCAATCTCTCTAATAGAGACACCAAAGCTCATACTGACGAACCCCAGGGGCAAGGACTCTTCATGCACAACCTTCAAGTTCTCTACTTCCCGACGGATCCTTTCGGCCACATGGAGGCCACCTTTTTTTGAAGTATTGGGGAGAATGACCACAAACTCCTCCCCTCCGTATCGGGCACAGAAATCTGTAGAACGATGGAGGCTGTTTTTCAGGACCTGCGCCACCTGCACCAGACAATCATCCCCTTTGGCATGGCCATAGGTATCATTATAGGCCTTAAAATTGTCCACATCACACATGATAACAGCCAGAGAAAAGTTTTCCCGCTGGCACCTGTCCAACTCACGCATGATAGTCTCGGAAAAACTCCTCCGATTGGGGATCTCTGTCAGGGCATCAATGACTGCCTGATGGAGAATCCTGTTGTAGGCCCTATGCAGTTTTATGCCAAAGTTCAGAATAGCGGCCAGTCCCACCAGCCCTACAAGGAGATGACCGACGATCAGGGAGAGGGAGGAAAAACTTGCAAGATAGGGCAGGGTAACAGATATTCCCCCTCGGATGTCACCCTCTTTATACCCTTGGTCGGCGTGACACTTCAGGCACCCTTTTTCGGTCTGTAACGGCGCCATATAAAAAAAAGGAGCGGAGTCTTCGTCCGAAAGAAAATATCCGACCTCTTTCGTTCCCGACTCAAAAGAGCGTAAGGCCACCTCTTCGCGGGGAGATGGCACATTTTCGGGACGAATGGGATTGAGGCTGGTGATATGAAACTTCAGGCCTTTCTCCTCGGCAGCAATCTCTGCTATCTGCCTGGTCATGAAGGCAGGATTCACCTTAGTCAGCGTCAATGTCTCATTAATGGTAATATCGCGCAACGGGTCTTTGAGATAGGGATTAGGAGTGACTTTCCTGCCGATGGGGACATAGACGCCACCAAGCTCGGCATTCCAGCGCCGGGCAATAAGGACCTGATCGAAGAAACTTCTGGCCGTCAGCAGGGCAATAGTTTCGTGTTCTTTTTGAGCACTATACAGATTCCAGGCCAAAGACAGGCACACCAGACACATCCATAAAATACCGCTGACAATTACCTTTCCCTTCATCCTCTCCAATTCCTTCTCACGAACAACCATTGATGACCTGAACACCCTAAAATCATTGACTCCGCCGCCAAGCATACCACATTAGAACAAGATTTAGTAGCGATTAGCAAGGAAACATAAGCAGGACCAAAAAACCATTCCCTTCAAGCCAGTATGCTGTCGGCAAAGACCAGGTATTTGAGATGAATTGCAGCGCCGAAAACAGCACAGGGGGTACAGGTTAGCAGGGTGAGGCAGGGGTAATCCTGAAGAGAGGGATCGTTAATTCCTCTTCTGATCAAAACGGTGCTGAAAAGCTCACAGTCATTGGACGAAAAGAATATCATCTCTCTTCGCCAGCCCATTTTATAAGGGAATACCAGGCGGCTGGACATTCTATCCAGAGTGGTCTGGACTTGTTTTTTCTACCAGCCATTCACAGCAAAAGCCAAAGGGAGACTTGACCCCTTTTTTTGATCAATAAAAAAGGCCACACGAATACTCATGTGGCCTTTTTTATATCTTCATTGGGGGATGTCGCTATGCCTTAAAAAGCATAGGTGAATTTAGCCCAGACATTATATCCTTCGGTCTTATTCTTTGCAGCCATCTCCCACTGATTTCTAAGTGAGAAGAACATATTTTTATAATTGTACCAGATACCGGGGCCGGCAGCAAAAACCTGACTGTGATTCCCCTCGTCTTCCTTCAAGAGCGCCTGAACAGGAGCAGGAAGGGAGCTGTCAATATCATATGAATCATCGGTGGTCTGGGTATAGTAGTAACCGTTCAAGCCAAGACGAAGGCCGGGGCTGACTTCATAAGATGCTGAGTAATCGAAGTGGAATTCCTGGCCCGGATCACGGTCAACATTAAATCCGTACACAGTGGCATAGTCATCCTGACTCGTGCTGAAATCATACATGAATTTTCCTGAAAATTCCCAGCCATTTGTCATATAGGTGATGCCAAATACCGGTTCAATGGTCCAGAAGTTCCTGCCCACGGATGCCATGTTGCCATCATCCTGTCCGGTTGGGATATAGATATCGGCCAAAGAGGTTACGAGGTGGAGTTTTCCTTCTTGAAGATGCCATGCCAGGATAAAAGGACTGACAATAACGTAGGGGACATTAGTGTCATCATAGGATTTTGTGGATTCGGGGCCAACTGGAGCATTAAAGCTCAGGTCGGTGCTGAGGATTGGCAGGAAGGCATGCATGCCATAATTACCGCCGAGAATCTGTTTGTCACTCACCCATAAAAAACGGAATACGTTGGCAAGCACCGACACGTCATCAAATGCAGCAATATCATCGCCATTGTCATCCTTCATGGTATCTGCATTGTAATAATACATATAGTCAAGAAAGTAGAAACCGGGAGGAGGAACTGCTCCTGCCATAAAAGCCTCTGCACCATTGGGATAACTTTGGCTGCCACCGGCCATGGCTTGACCGCTGAATGTCATGAGGAGGGCCGCAAAAAACAAGGGAAACACTTTTCTGATCATCTTCTTTCTCCGTTGCGTTGACTGGTTATGGTTTTTCTCTGTTATTTCAAATGGCAACAGTTTAATATTATTTCCAATAAGTTTCAATAAAAGAGCAAAGGAAGCAAAGAGTTCAAGTCTGCTTTTGGCCTTTATTGCGTTTGAGTTAAGAATGTAGCGAACACCAGGCCTCAAAGAGATGACTGTCGTTATCCACAACCACAGCCTTGAATCTTCTGCGGAACAACTGCCGCCCTTCCTTTTTGTGCGCTCGATTGAAGCGCTGAGTATAGACGCCGTTGAGGTACCGCATGCAGGAGGAGATGTTGCCGTCCGGGGTATGGGGGCACAGACAGGAAGGCAAAGGGGTCAGCAAAGGGGTCCAGCAAAGGGGTCAAGTCTACTTTTGACCTTTGTTGAGTTTAATTTGAATTTTGGACACCTTTCCTTTCAATTGCCAACCTGTTAACAGTCGCAACTTTATTCTCTCGCACAAGATCAGGACAGTCATCGTTAATTATGCCTATCTGCTTGAAAGATAAGGATGGTGTTACCGGAATTAGAGGCTGTTACCGGCGCTTTCGACTTGACCCCATTTTTTTTCAAGGAGAATATTCATATGCACCTATATCATCAGCATCGCCCTGGGGGCGACTCTGGCCGTCGATGTCCACTGCCGGGGCATAAGTTGCCGAGGCCTTATCGATAGCCGAAGAAAAGGCTTGTATATGGTAGTCGCCACTGTCCATAAACCAAGGGTTATCATCCGAGACAAAACCAGTGACAACCGGGGTCACATTGCCGTTGAAAAATGGCGCATTGGTGAAGCTGCCGTCAGCGCCGCCCTGGATGACAGAATCGCTTATGGTCATTGAGCCGTCGTTGAAAAAAGCAATGTGGCCGACGGTCGCTGCCTGGTTACCCCACAAGATACTATTGCGAATGGTGATTGTCCCGAGTTGGTTATAGATCGCACCGCTGTTGCTGACCGTCGCCTGGTTGTTGGCGATCGTCGAATTGATGATGTCGAAAGAACCACCGTTTATCCTTGCCACGCCCGCCTGGGCAGCCCGGTTGTCAGCCACGATACAGTTCTCGAAAGAGGTATTGTTTGATGAAGTGTTATGGCAGAGCGCTCCCCCTAAGTTGACGGCTGTATTGCCGGTGATGCGGCTGCGTATGAGATTGATAGTCACGCCACTATTACAGAGGATACCGCCGCCGTTGTTACCCGAACTATTATCGGCTATGATGCTGTCACTGACGGTAAGTTCTACAACCTGAGCCAGGTAAATTCCGCCGCCGGGATAAGCTCCTACAGTCGCATTGTCACTGATGATCGAGTTACTGATGGTGACCGTGTCAACCTGCGAGAAGTACAGTCCGCCACCACCATCAAAGGAGTCATTGCCCACAGCCGTATTATTCCTGATGATTGAGTTACTGATAGAATGGTCTGTCCCTCTCCAGATAAGGACACCGGCCCCTCTATCCGAACTGTTATTATAGATCTCTGAATTGCTCAGAGTCAGTTTCGCAAGATCGCCGGACTGAACAGCAGTGATGCCGCCGAGGCTGTTGTTATCGTGTACCCGGCAGTTATTGATCGTCACATTCGTACCCCTTATGTCAATGCCGGTGGTACCGCCGGTGACCTGAAAGCCGTCGAGCATATTGCCGCTATAACGATTGAATGTGACCACACTGCCACTGCCGCTGCCATTAATGATGGTCGTATCCGGACCACAGAGCGAGCGGACTTGGGTATTGCTGTCATTGCTGCCGAATTCGAAGACAAGATCTTCGTTGTAGGTCCCTTCGGAAACCAGCACGGTGTGAGCGCCATTGACTGCATCAATAGCCGATTGGATTGTGCTGTACCAGCCCGAACCTCCGGCAGGACGGACCTTAAGCGCATCGACAACCGTTACACTCTGATCACTGCTTGCTGCACCAAGAGCCGTATCGCTCCCATCCGTTGCCTGGAAACGGTAGTTCAGGACATTGTCGCCAGCCAGAGTAAGTACTCTGGTGGTCGTATAGAGTTTGCCGTCGATACAGTCGCTATCTCCCGTATCGACAGCTGTCAGGTCGTGCTGCTCAGTAGCCTCATAGATAAGGTTGTCGTTTGCATCGACCCAGAGCTGGATGTCGCCGGCACCAGAAGGGCACTGTCCCTCCGTATCCGTATACCGCACTGTGAAAACAAAGTCGCCGCCGGTGGCTCCCAATTGTGGCTTCACGCCGCTGACAGTACAGTCGGCAGCAACAAACTCCAGGACGGGTGGACTGTTGGCCCCGACCTGAACAGTCAGTAGTGAATCATGAGTCGGCACGCCCGTTGCGTTGTCATAAGCATCTGCAGCGTAGAAGCGATAGCTCAGGTCTCCATCTCCTGCTCGCGTAAGGGACAGGCTGCCGGTATAGAGTTTGCCGTCACTGATCGTTGTATCACCGCTGTCAACCTCAGTCAGAGCGTACTTTTCACCATCCTCATAGATATCATCATCATTTGCATCAACCCAGACCTGAACGATCGACGGTAGTTCATTATCACTATCCGTATAGGTAATGCGGAAGGTAAAGGTGGCACCATTGCCGCCGGTATCAGGGTTAACACCATCAACCAGGTAAAAATCCGCACCTGTCCAGGCCAGCGTTGGAGTAGTGTTGAGAATGGTCAGTGTGCTGTCGGCAGTCGGAGCACCGCTCGCCTCAAGACTACCGTCATGGGCATAAAAACGATAGTTGAGAACGCTGTCCCCGGCCTTGGCAATGGTGAGCCTCTTGGAGTAGCTCTTGCCATCGACCAGATTGGTGTCCAGAGCTTCGCTCCCGGTCATGGCATACTTTTCATCGACCTCATAGCTGCCATTGTCATTCAGATCAACCCAAACCTCGATGGAAGTCGGACTATCGTTGTTGATATCACTATATGAGACCAGAAAAAGGAAGGTACTTCCGCCAACTGCGTTATCAGGAACAACCCCGTCTGCAGTCAGGCCGGTGATACCTGCCCATTCAAGGACCGGTGCCCGAGCAATATCCTGGAAGGGAGTGCGATCTTCTTTTCCTAAGAAACCATTGGAAGGATGACAGTGGACACAGAGGTTCCCAGAACTTGTCGGGATCCATGCAGTGCCGTCGCTTGCAGAGAGGGTCAGATTTTCCGGTATGGGTGGGGTCTGGGTGCCAGGCGTAATGTAAGAGATAGCATCATGTTTGTACCAGATCTCCTGACCGGGTTCACTGTCAATAAGCTTGCCGTCCCGCACCATGGCCAGACGGGTCGAGCCGTGGACGTTATGGCAGCCAACACACGTCATACGACTGTTATAGGCACCGGACCAGTCGGAGGCATGCATCTCCTGGTTGTTAAAATTCAAATGGTATGTATGGCGATTAATTCCGTCAGTCACCAGATTGGTATTCATGTTGCCGGAATCGATAAAAGGACCGGAGTCGTGACAGCCGATCTGGAAACAGACCCGGAATTGATCAGCATTGTTGCCGATATTAGCCTTGCGGGGCATTACCATCGGTTCCTGCCCCCCGATCAATTTCAGCCGGTACCCTTGCCGGTAAACAGCTGGGTCGAGGCCAAAAACATCGCCATCATCATAGGTCCGCGACGCGCCGTCGATATGGGCAGTTGCATAATCGTGGCAGCTGTCACACTCCACTGGTCTGCCGCTGAGGGTCTCCACGCCACCCTTGGAAGGAAATTGTTCACCAGCTCCCAGGCCATGACCGGTTTGGTAATAGCCCCAACCGGTACCATAGGTATATGCACCGTCTTCATCACCAATGACATTCGGGGCAGTGACACTGCTGATCAGAGAAGCCGATTCATCATGACAGGTAGCACACCATTTTTCTTTGTTGGTACGCAGGGTGCTCTCATCAGTTGCAGTATAGGCACCGCTTCGCCAGATCGCCTTAGCACCTATGACCGGATCGTTGATTCCATCATAGGTGCCGCCTGGACTGTGACAGGTATCGCAGACATCAGTTTCACTCAAGTCAATGCGGCCATCACCATTTGTATCGCTGCCTGAAGCAAAAGAGGGAAAGCTGTTTACATCATGACAGGCATTGCAGTATATCGCCGGACCTTTCAGGTCATCATCAAAGTTTTCGGTATGGGTTGAATGGCTCTGAAAGCTCCCGGCTCCCATACTCGTGGCGCCACCGACATTTGGCGTATAAGGTGAATCAGCGGTCTCACCATACACTGTTCCGGCATCATGCCCATGGCATTCTATACAACCCGCACCCGAACCTCCACCATGAGCAAAACCATTCCGATGGTTATGGCATGTCATACAGTTTTTCCCTGCCACATTTCCTACATTAGCATGCAGTTGATCGCTGCCACTCCCATCATTTCTAAAATGAGTGGTCCTGGTATGACAAACTTCGCAAATACCATCACGGATGCCATCACCATCCGCATCATTGTCGGCAAAGGAGTTAAGGCCATTGTTCCCAAGTAATTTGATCTCCTTAACTCCGGTTTTCACCAAACCGGTAATATTTTTAAGATCAATGGATCGCCTGATAAACTTGCCATAGCTACTGCCATTATGGAGGTTCTGTTCCTGAAAGTGTTGGTTATGACAAACCCAACACTCCACAGTCCACTGTCCATAACTACTATCACTCTGAAGACTGGAATGGGTTTTAACATAGGGAGCAATTACCTCATTATGACAACTCCAACAGAGATTGTTAAACAGGGTATCATCAATATCCTGGGCAACATGACCCATGGGTGGAATAAGCATGGGCTCGGTCGAGGTCATCTCATGACAGGATAAACAACCGATGCTTTTGCTCGCATCATGCGGGGCATCAAGGCCGGCGCTGGCCTGGCAGACCATGCCGAAAACAGATGCCAAAAGGAACAGGCAATGAACAAAATGTATCCTCTTTATCATGCGATGTATCCTCCAGTTCACAGGAGTGATGGCGTGTTCAGCCAAATCCCCCTGCCTGCATTCTTATGTTGTAACTATTCGAGTAATGGCAAACAACCGCTCTGTACCTGTTCAGTAGTGCATTATATTGGTTCGGTGAGGACTTCGAAGCATACTCCTGCTCTTCGAGAAACCCCAATGAAAGAAGATGTAGTGCTGCTGGAGAGTTACCTTGTTTTTTTTATGATTCTAATTCTACTCGGACAACGAGTATCCACTTATGGCTTCCCGTCTGTGCTCACGGTTTTCACCCTGGGAGCTTGTCCTGGTATTTCCATCCAAACCCGGAACTGAGGCGGAGGTGAACAGCCATGGAGCAGTTATCGTCTTGAGCCATCACTGCCTTGGTGCACTGACTTTTTTCTTTTCCATGACGCTATTGTTAAAAATATTGTTCAAGATCAGATTCCAGGGAAAGCCCCTGACTCTGCCGTAAACAACAGTACCGTCATCACCTACAGCGAAGACCATGCCCCTGGCACTGATCCAGACATCGTGCAGATTACCGGCAGACAGCGAATCAGCGGTATGCCAAGCGCTGCCGTTGTAATAGAGAACCGTGCCCTTGGCACCAACCGCAAAAACACTGTTCATGTCCATACCCCAGACACCTGTAAGAGTTTCCTTGGTTCCAGACTCCATTGTGCTCCAGGTGTTACCGTCATAATGAACGATGACCCCATTCCCACCCACAGCAATAACATTATCAGCACTGCTGCCCCAGACACTGTTCAACAGCTCTTCCGTCCCCGAATTCATTGGGCTCCAGTCTTTACCGTCAAAGTGGAAAACTGCCCCGGATTCACCCGCGGCAAAGACGTCTGTCTCGGAGCTGCCCCAGAGGCTACGCAAGGCAACCCCGGTTGCCGAACTGGTGGACAGACCATTCTCTAAAACCAGTCCGGAGGTGCTCACCGCAGCGACCTCACCACCACCGCCCCAGACGTCCTGCAGTGCATCCGCGGTAACAGCAGCAGCGATAGAAGACCAGCGCTTGCCATCAAAATGAAGGACAAGGCCGTTGTCCCCCACCGCATAAATATCTGTATCCGAACTCCCCCATATTGAATAGAGGTTGCCGGTGCTGATGCTGCTGTCCATAGCACCCCATTGCTTGCCGTCATAATGGAGGATTGAGCCATTGTCACCAACGACATACACGTTTCTGGATTCGCTGCCCCATACACCGTTCAGTGAAGTACCAGTCAGGACATTGCTGACCACCCAGGCCCATTTATCCTGAACCAGCGAACCGTCACCAGTCCCCGAATCAAGAGGATGTTCTATGGGAGGTGGGCTGACAGACTCACTGACATGAAGGACAACATCAACTCCAATCGCAACAAAGGTGTCATCATCTCCTGTAAACGTAATCCTGCCGGTATGGGTACCGACCGCGAGGCCACTGCCATCAACATCCACACGGAGACTGTCTGGAGTTATCCCCGTCGTCTTACTTGGCGCTAGCCATGGACTATCGCTGGAGGCATGCCAGGAAAGGAGACCATCACCCGTAGTAGCTACACTCAGTTCCTGGCCAGGGACCGCTGTACCGGTCTCCACATCAAAAAACAATCCGTCAGGAGAAACAGTCAAAGGGTTGGACAAAACAGTCAGCGTCAGCGGTATCTTCTCACTTACTCCACTCTCATTAGCTAGGAGAATGCTGCTCTGATATTGGCCTGCTGCAAGCCCGTCGACGGTTACCGAAACATCCTGGGAAAATATTGCAGAGGGCTCAAGTGTGCCCGACTGTATGGCGAGGCTGGCCCATGGACTTTCAAGGGCAGCAGAGGCGCTCCAATAAAAGGTTGTCACCCCATCGTTATAAATGGTCAGACTTTGTGGTGGAGGAGGATTGCCGCCGACAATGGCGCTAAAGGAAAATTCTGCCGGGACTGCGTTCATTACGGAATAGTGATCCATACCGTAAACTTCTACCTGATGGGCCAGCAAAGAGGCGATATAGAGACGGTTGCTACTCCCTATCGTTATCCCAAGCGGGGTTCTGAGGGGCGATTCTGTGCTATCTACCTGGCCGAGGAAAACGCCCTGATTGTCATAAACCATCACCTTCTGCAAGCGGGAATCGGTCACATATACGCGGCTTACAGCGTCAACCGTCACCTGGATAGGCACAACCAGTTCCCCGGCGGCGATATCGTAACCAAACATGTCGTAGTCACGTTTAAGAGTACCACTCATGTCAAAAAACTGGAGGCGGGCGCCATCGATCATGGCATTGGACCAAGTGTCATACACCTCTTGGTGATCGAGGATCACCAGTTCATTGCTAACAGTATCTATGGCGATAGAAACGGGGTGATGCAACTGACCGGCCCCACTCCCTTGAGTTCCCACCATTGTAACGAATTCACCGCTGGTATTGTAGATGCGGACGGCATTATTCTCCTTATCGACAACATATACCTTCCCGACACCGTCAATAGCAATATCCATGGGCAAACCAAACTCTCCGTCACCCTTACCAAGCTTGAACAGGGGAACAAAAGAACTGTCAAAAACTGCTACGTTCCCTTTATCGGCATTACCAACAAAAATGCGCCCGCCCGCATCTACTGCGATGCTGACAGGTTTATCAAGGCCGCTGAGGGAAGAGATGAAATGACCGCTCTGGCTAAAGACCTTGACCGAATTGACGGAAGCCTCGGCAACATAGAGACGGCCCGCGCCATCAAGGGCAATAGCTGTCGGTGTCTGTATCTGGGCAGATATGGGGGAAAGGCGAACAAAGCTGGGCAGGACGGAGGAAAAAACAAGAGAGAAATTACACAGTGAAGAGATCAGCAAGACGATAAAGAGAAAACCAAAGATTTTTTTTCCCCGATGCAATGAACTGGTCATTATACCCCCCCAAAAAAAAATCTGTTTTGATGAGGTAAGTATACAGAGAATACTCTTTAGCGTATGCCTCCTCTTTCATCTGATAGGATTAAGTATCGCAGATGGTACGACAAAGTGCCACTCTTTTTTTCAATCATTCCCATTTAAGATCAATTCCTAGCAACTTGATACCCCAATCCAGACAAGGCCCTCCCCAAGTTGGTACTCACAACGCCCAGCCACTTCTTTCTCATTTGTCTTTTTATTTGCATACATACCAGTATACCATCTGAGCAATTCGCAACACAACAGAGGGGTCAAGTCTGCTTTTGACTTTTGTTGAGTTTGATTTCAAGTTGGACACCTTTCCTTTCAATTGCCGATCTGTTAACAGTCACAACTGTTATTCTCTCGCACAAGATCAGGGAAATCATACTTTATTGTGCCTATCTGCTTAAAAGTTAAGGATGGTGTCCCCGGGAAGCATGCAAACCATGCACCGGTCTGTCCCCTGTTGTTCCCCTAATCAGCCCATAACCTACCAATATGCTGATGAAGATGGACATTCGCTCCCCTTATGATCCAACCCATCACTCAATCAAATTCTGCAAAAGCAATCGCCTGGCAGCAAAATTCAGTATCCAAAAATTCCTCACTAAAATTGACAAAATAGGTAATTTTACGGATAGGCAAGGTACGATGCTTTGATTATAGTCCCACCACCCTAACTAACTCGCACCTTAACTAAAAAAATACTGCCGAATTAATTAGCACTATTTTGTAGTTGCCTGAGACGATTAATTGATGAAACAACTACTTGTTTTTTTTGTTCTAACCAGCCCGCTGTCTCTGATAGTGCAATGGCTACCGGTTACCTCAATGGCCTTTGATTGGTATATTCCCCCTGTCGCCCCTGTCACCGTTATCACCAATGATAATGTAAGGGGCGTCAACAGTCTCAATCCTACCCTATCGGGTAATAATATCTCAACCAGGGGTAAGGGCCGCGATTACCTTGAAGGTGGTTACAACAACGACATTCTTTTTGGCAAACAAGGCCCGAATCTATTGATCAGCGTCGATGGTAATAGGCAACTTGATGGTGATGCCAGCGACGACAAACCAGATGGAACAAAGTGTGATGTTCTCGAAACCCATGATCAGCAAATCGCTATCAGTTTTGTAGAAATGGTGACCGCATGAAGCCTTCTGTCGCTCAACCAGTAAAAAAAAGGACAAAAAAAATAGCCCTATGGGCCAGCATTATCCTTTTTGTTGCAGCATTACTGGCTCTAACGCACGACATTATCCTCACCAATATACTCGCCTACAAGATCTGCAAATCCGACCCTCAACCCAAAACCTTTACCAAAAAGACTGTTGAATATCCTGACAGTATCTACTGGGAAGACAATATCTACCCCGGTTTTAACGAAAAAGATCGGCTATTGATGATCCGAAACTATCTAGACGGAGTGCATCTGAAAACCATGGCCCTTAATGCTCCAGATGGATCGATTTATCTGTTTACTGCAACTGAGAAGGATTGGCAAAACAGCAGAGATATTAAGGCCTATAAGAGAGAGGGCAATTACTTTAACATGTTGAGTGTAGAAGCAAAAGTAATTGCTGAACGGGGGATAAATTTTACCCGGCAGACAATGCCACAGCTTAATTACAGTGTCACATTCAACCCTGTTTCTCTTACGCCTTTTCAACGTCGCTATCTCTGGAGTGATGAAGTCAAGATTGTAGATAATAAAACAGACGAGGTTTTAGCTTATAACCGCAGATTAATGCGCAGGTGGTATTTATTAATGCCCGATATTGGCATTGGACGCCAATACTATTACCCCCATGCAATGTGTGGGATGTCTAGTTATGCCGGATTTGATCAAAGAGTTTTTGTCTTTTACAAAACCGTCTCTCACCATCCTGCACATATGGGGATCACCAGAGATTTATTTAAAAAATTAAATTGAAAGGAGAAAGCTGTATGTTGCATAATCAGCAAATCATTACTGACATGGGCATACTCGCTGATATCGCCTACAGTGAATATGGGCAGGAAAATTTTATTTATTACGATAAAGTTATCAATGCAAATGAAGATGACTCTTTCACTCTTAATTCCTCCTACACTGTCATCGACTATAGAGCCACCCTCATCACCAACATGCAGGCAATCCTGTTCGCCAAAAACGATAGCGCCGGCAATCCGACCGATGAACATGTCATTGCTTTCAGAGGTACGCAAGAAAATCTGGACTGGATATCTAACGGCTTAACCGCGCTGGTTAATTACAACCCACAAATTTCAGCCGGTCGGGATTTTGTGCAGGAGATGATGGTTGCCCATAATATTTCTGCTGAAGATCTGACGCTCACTGGTCATTCTCTCGGCGGCATTATTACCCAAGCCGTTGGTGCCGATTTACATATTCAAGGATACGCCTTCAATCCTTATGGAGCGAATCTACTCAGCAGCCTTTTCCCTTCGCCACTACGCTATTACAACGTACTTGGACAGCTACTGGATACATTTGGACTTGGCGATAAAAACGACCCCTGGATCAAGGACAATCTCTTGACAATCTCCTATCAAGATGGTGGCCTGCTTAATGGCGACATCCTGTCCAATTTAGCAACCGATTTTAGTGCATTCCTAGCCGGAAACGATCATCTCGGCGGTGTACTACCTATTTGGGGAATTGAAAATGCAAATGGTTTGATGGCCGGGCATGACATAACTACATTGAATGCCGCATTAGAGAATTATAATCAAATTCTTGCCAAGTTTGATGACTCGCTCGATTACCAGGTATTATCGGATAGTTTTCTTATGACTGGTGTGGAACATATACTTCGCACCTTTGCTGAAGTTACAGGAGAAGACTCTCACGGCAGAAGCGAAGAATTATTCAATCGATTTGTTAATTCCACTGCTACGGTAAATGGCCTTTCTATGAATTTGTTGAAAAATGAAACAGACGCGACGTTAACAAATCAAGTTTCCGATCCCGCCAACCTATACGCCTTGTTCAACTTAAACCCATTCACCATAACTGGAACCGACTACAGCCACCTCAACCAGAACGGGGAACTGAATGTAGAAAACTATTCCACCCAATACCTCCAAGACCGTGCTCTATTTCTCTACCACCTAACTCACCCGGATGCCACCGTCTCAAATTTTGACCGCGATATCAACTTCAGTGATACAAGACTAACCATCGATTCGGAAATGGACAACGGCATGATCGATGCCAATATGGACCGTGAACACTGGTGGGGAACTGAAGGCGATGATACTTTTGGTTCCATTGCCAACACTGGTAATGATCACCTGTACGGCATGGGCGGTAACGACCTCCTTAACGGCTATGACGGCAACGACACCCTCGAAGGTGGCACCGGAAGCGATGTTTTGAACGGCGGTGCCGGTAACGATACCTTCATAGTCCATGGCTCTGATAAAGACGCAGAGGCCTATGACACCTTCAACGGTGGTATTGGCGATGAGGATACAATCCTCGGCGGCAACCTCGACGACACTATCCGAGTCAACTCTCTTTCCCTGACAGCCAACTCCATAGAGATAATCAACGGCGGAGATGGTGAAAACGTAATCGCGGGTACCGAGGGATACAATACCATCGATCTAACCGGGATTGCGGTGAGCAATATCGCCCGCATCGAAGGCGGCGCCGGTGCGGACACCATCACCGGTACGGTCAACGATGATAACATCTATGGCAGTTCCAATGACGGCGATGACGACTGGGCAGTGGATTTACTGTCCGGCGGTGCTGGTAATGACACCTACCATATCGGTATTGGTGACATCATAAACGACTCGGATCAGCAGGGAACAATCTGGTACGGGGCCAATCAAATCACTGGCCTGTCCCTTACCCAGATAAGTGAAAATAATGACCTATACGAGACTGATAATTATATCGCCCGCCTTGACACCGATACCAACATCCTTGATGTCTTTGCTCGCAACACCTCGTTCAACTTCACCATCGAGGACTTCAATTCCGGCAACTTCGATATTAGCCTGGAAAAATATGTAGAGCCGGTGTTTGAGTATGATTACTCCTTAACCGGCACAGAATCCACTGATGTAATGTATTACGAAGGTCAGGGAATTGCGAATATCTCTCTTTCACACTCCACCAGTGATGATACTTTTCAGGATGGAAGCAACTGCCTGACCTTTATCCAACTCACGCAGCAAACTGACAATGGTTACTGGGAGTTTAGTAACCTCTTTCCTCTTCAAGATGTTGAAAAGGAAGTCTCTCTAGAAACCACCTTTAGCATTGATGGCGCAGAAGGCAATGACCGCCTCTTTGGCCTGAACGGTTCCGATCACCTGCTCGGTGGTTCAGGAAACGATTTTATATATGGGGCGGTTCATTATTCTACAACAATTGATGCCCATAATGCCGATATCCTCGATGGTAACAGCGGCAATGATTATCTCATGGGTTCTTATGCTGACGACACCATGTATGGCGGTGATGATCAAGATATCCTCAATGGCCTGCTTGGTGAAGATACCTTAAGTGGAGACGCCGGTAATGATCTCCTGGTGGGTGGTGGCGGTAAGGACACCCTCACCGGCGGTGACGATGATGATGTGTTGTATGGCGATGCTTATATGGGCCTTGGCTTTATTGCTTTCGAGGAGTCTTACTCTTTCATACCTACCTATGATGACAAGGGATTTGTAACCAACACCAGCAGCGACAACATATGGGTCTATAACAATCTTGATCTTATTGTATCTGGTAATGATATTTTAAGTGGAGGAAATGGCCGTGACTACCTTAATGGCGGTTACGGCAACGACTTTCTTTTTGGCGACCAAGGCCAGGACCTGTTGATTGGCGGCGAAGGCGATGACCGACTTGATGGTGGTGCTGGCAATGACCTGCTCATTGGCGATGATGAAGTTGATGCGTTCCTGTATATCGGTAATGATACCCTGTACGGTGGCGACGGAGACGATGAACTGCAGGGTGGTAACGGAGCAGATCTACTTTATGGAGATGGCGACAACGATGTGCTGGCCGGTGAGAGCGGTGATGATGCCTTATACGGTGGAAGTGGCAACGATGAACTGCAAGGAGGTCTCGGCACAGATCTGCTTTACGGTGAGAGTGGTGATGATATGCTTCTAGGGGAAGAAGGAAATGATCATCTGTACGGCGGCAGTGAAAATGACCAACTACAAGGGGGGAGTGGCGCAGATCTACTCTACGGTGAGAGCGGTGATGATGTGCTGTTCGGTGAGTCAGATGATGATACTTTGTACGGTGGAGACGGTGACGACCTGATCATCGGCGACGATGGAATGAACCAAGAGCATAATATCAGTGATGATATTTTGTACGGTGGAGCCGGTAATGACGAGCTGCAGGGTGATGGCGGTCAAGACATATTAGAAGGAGGCAGCGGCAACGACTTGTTGCTCGGTGGTAACGGCAACGATATCTATATGATAGCTCCAGGAGATGGAATAGATTTCATAAGCGACATGCAGGGAAATAACACTCTTCGTTTCGCTGATTCCATTAATCTGGACAATCTTGAGCTCAAATACGCCACAACCAGCTACGACCAAATCACCTATGACGCCGACGGACAAGATATAGTCCTGGAATACGGAAACGGCGATGCTGTTGTCATCAGAAACGGGCGGGCTGGCAGACTCAGTATCATCCCAGGTGGTGAAGAAAACGATGTTTCGTTTGGACAAAGTGCCTATTATCCGCTCCTGGGTGCTGATAGCAACGACACCCTTAATGGCGGTGCCGGTTTTGATCCGCTCTATGGCGAAGCAGGTGACGACATTCTCTATGGCGGGAAGTCGTACGATAGTTTGTATGGAGGTGCTGGTAATGACATTCTCCATGGCGATGAGGACCATGATCAACTATATGGCGGTGAAGGAGAGGATCAGCTTTTTGGCGACAGTGGAATGGATAGACTGGCAGGTGGTGCCGGGGCCGATTATCTTGACGGTGGAGAAGATTCTGACAGGGCTGAGTATCAGGACAGTACAGCCGGGATAACAATTGATTTGTACAACGGCACAGGCAGTGGCGGGTATGCTGAAGGCGACTGCCTGGTTAATATAGAAAACGTCATAGGTACTGCTTTTGCTGACACCCTTCTGGGCAATGACGAGAACAATGAATTGACCGGCGGCGACGGAAACGACATCATCAATGGTGGTGGTGGAAACGATACTATCGAAGATAATAATGGCGATAATGTCATCCATGGCAATGGCGGAGATGATCAGCTCTCAACCTGGGAGGGCTGGGGGGGCAACAACCAGCTCTTTGGTGATGCTGGTAATGACTATATTTCTGCCGGCCCCGGTAATGACCTGCTCTACGGCGGTGACGATAATGACTGGGTACGTGGTGGTTTTGGAGATGACCTCCTTGAGGGTGGAGATGGCGATGATTACCTGCATGGTGATGAAGGTAATGACCTTTTGAGGGGGGGAGCAGGGGATGACACCCTTAATGGGAGAGGGGGTGAGTTCAATGACAGAAATTCGGTTGATATTCTGGAAGGGGGTGCGGGTGATGACACGTATATCGTGAGGTTTTATGACAACGCCCATGATTTCATCAATGATGATCAGGGAAACAATCTTGTTCGTTTTTATTCAAGATCCTATGGAGCCCCAATATCTCTTTCTACCTTGAACGTTTTCAAATCCGGCCAGGATATCGTCATAATAGAAAATGGCGACCCAAGTAGCTCCGTAACAATCTCCGGAGGTATGGCTGAGTTGAGCATAAGCTATGAACTTAGCGACAGCACACACAGCCACGCTGAAATCTTAGCGCAGGTTGTAACTGAACAACACTACGATGATGGCAATCACATCATCACCGGTACTCTTTTCGATGATACAATCTATGCTGGTGATGGCGATGATGTCCTGCTTGGACAAACGGGGAATGATATTCTGTACGGCGGCGCAGGCAATGACACCTATTTCTACAACCGTGGCGACGGTATCGATGTTATTATCGATACCGCCCTGCCGGGCGAAGGCAATACCCTTTTCTTTGGTGAGGGCATTACTGCTGACGACCTGACTCTGCGCATTGGTTCTCTGCTGATTGAAACCGGTACCCCGGGCGATGAAATCCATATCGAAAACTTCAACCCCAATGATGCCTACGGCGACCATGCCATTGACACCTTTCAGTTCAGCAACGACACCAGCCTGAGCTACCAACAACTCATCGATAAAGGTTTTGACCTGACTGGGAACACCGGAGATGACACCATCACCGGCACCAACGTGCTAGACCGGATCAGTGGCCTTGGTGGTGACGATATCATCCTCTCAGGTGACGGTGATGACACCATCCGCTTTGGCCTGGGCGATGGTCATGACACCATCTTTGACAGCGGTGGCAGCGACACCTTGGAGCTGGGAGTTGGCCTCACTGTTGAAAACACCTTGATCGAAACGATTGGTGACGATGTTGTCGTGACTCTGGAAGATGATTCCTCCACCATTATCAAGGACTGGCAGCTGACGGAGAGCAGGATCGAAGACATCCGCTTTGCTGACGGCACTACCCAGGCCATTGCCATGCTCCTGGCCCCACGCACCATCGATTATGATCTCAGCCTGAACGAGGATACAAGGCTGAACGGGCACATTGAGGTGACCGGTGCCGTGAACGGTCTGCAATACCACGTGGAGGAAGCCAGTGCAAACGGTGACTTTGTCATCGATCAGAGTGGGACCTGGAGCTACTCCCCTGCTCAGGATTTTTATGGTAGCGACCTGGTGAGGATCGTGGTCACTAATGCCCAGGGCAAAAACGCAACGTCCACCATCAACCTGACGGTTAGTCCTGTCAACGACCTGCCTGAGGCAGCTGTTGCCGAAGACCATACCCTGCAGGATATCCGGGTTCTCGCGGGTCAGCTTGCAGCAAACGATGTGGATGGCGACACCCTTACCTATACTGCTTCCACGAACCCACAACATGGCACCTTAATGATGGAACAAGACGGCAACTGGAGTTATCAGGCTGCTGATCGCTTCATTGGTATTGACTCGGCTGTAATAACCATTGATGACGGAAATGGTGGTGCCACCACAACAACTTTGAACTTTGACATGCGGGTCTCTGCTCCAACCATTCTGGAGATCGGGGGTATTGATCTCCAGGAAGATAGCGTGGCCACAGACCAACTCACAGTTTCCAACCCCATTGGCGGAACTCTCAGCTACCAGGTTGTCGAAGCCGTTCAGCATGGAGTTTTCCAAGTCGCTGCTGACGGGAGTTTTTTATATACCCCGACTGCCAACTACAATGGTGCCGATACCGTAACCCTTCAGGTAAGCAACGACTATGGCTTGAGTGCTATCCAGACCATCAATCTTACCATTGAGGCAGTCAATGACCTCCCGGTCGTCCAGAAGCCAGATCCGGTTTTTCTTGAAGGTGTCCTTAGCGCCAGTGGCATGATAAAGGCCGATGACGTGGATGGAGACATACTCTCCTACTCGGTGGATGGTGCTCCTCCCCAGCATGGCACCTTAACCGTCAATGATCAGGGTAACTGGCTGTACACTGCCGAGGACGGTTATTGCGGCACCGATCAGGCCACCATAACTGTGGATGATGGCAATGATGGCACCGTGTCCACCTCCCTTGACCTGACCGTCAATGTCTATGAGCAAGGAGACTGGATCATTGAAGCTGACGGACCTGACGCTATCAGGCTCCAGGACATCAGCAACAACGAGCTGCAACTGACCAGAAGCGCTGACAATCTTTTTGTTACCATTGCTGATCGTGGCGCTATTACCGTTCGAGACTATTTCACCGCTCCGGAAAACGGGGTCAACTTGCTGGAGACCCTCGAAGGACCTCTGAACCTTGGCAAAGTACAGATAAGCGAGATGGCGGATGCCGGCAGGAGCCGGTGGTGGCGAAACCCGGTCGCCTTTGCTCACTCTGGTGTGACGAATCTGATCTATGGTACGGATCGCCACAACATGATCTTCGGGGCAGAGGAAAACGATGTGCTCTTCGGAGCAGCAGGTCGTGACACAATCAAAGGATTTGAGGGCAACGACACCCTGATCGGTGGTGATGACCATGATCACCTTTTCGGCCAATGGGGCGATGACACCCTGTTCGGCGACAGCGGCAATGACTCGCTGCTTGGTGGTTCCGGGAACGATGCCCTGATTGGTGGCGACGGAAAAGATTTGTTGCATGGAGAGGACGGCAACGACTGGCTCTTCGGCGGCAACGATGACGACACCCTCTACGGTAAAGAAGGCGATGACCAACTCAGTGGTGGCTCGGGCAGCGACACCCTTAGCGGTGGCGACGGGAACGACACCTACTTCCTGAATCTGGGAGATGGCCTTGATGTTATCTCAGAAAAGGATTCAGTGAATACTCGTTGGTGGGAAAGATCCCAGCCCGAAAATTACGACACCATCAAATTGGGCCAGGGAATTGAGGCAGCTGATGTCTCCTTTGTCGAACAGGGTAATGAACTCATCCTCCAGTATGGCGATAATGATGTTGTCACCATCAAGGATCAGTTCAATGATGGCCATACCATCGAGCGAATTGAACTGGCCGACAACTCCTATCTCACCGATACCGATATCAACCAACTGATTCAGGACATGGCCGGCTTTGCGGTCAATGAAGGCCTCAGTCTTGACTCTACCAGCCAGGTCCGCCAAAATGAAGATCTCATGACCATGGTGACCGGGGCCTGGCACCAGGATTAACTTCCGAGTCAGTTCCATTTGCAATACAAACAAACATAACAGCACAGAGGAGCTGGCAGCAGCGCTCCCTTGTGCTGTTATGTGCCGCCATGCCCTACCGCCCCGCTCATCAACATTATGACATTTTTGCATTTTTCTTCTTACCAAAACAGAGTGCTATCCCTTGTCCTGCTGCTCGCCACCATGGTCACCCCTGTACCCCAGGCACTTGCTCAAACCCTGGAAGTTCATGCCCTGCTAACCAAGGTATTCAATTATTCCCATGAGCTGCAACTGACTGATGTTGATATTGAGATCAATCGCCAGCGATTGCAGGAGACCAGGGCCGCCTATTTTCCCACCTTGAATCTACGCTATACCAATGAATGGTTTGAAGACCTCAGTGATGGTGATGGCAGTTTTGACTCGGTGGGGGGCACAGTTATCAGCGCTAACGGTTCCAAATGGAAGAATGTACTGGGTGCCTCCCTGCAGTATACTCTCTATGATTTCGGGGCACGAAAGAGCCTCTATGACAATGCCAGGCGGGATGTAGCCATTGCCCGACTCATCAGAAGTCAGAAAGAGATCAGCCTCAGTCTACAGGTGTTGGAACTCTATAGCAGAGGGTTGAAAACCCAGGATCAGCTGCTGCATCAAGCATTCGTCCATGACCTGCGCCAGGATATTTTTGCCTTAAGCCAACGACTGCACCAGGCCGGTAGCCTGGACCGCTTGCAGATAGGCGAGGCTGCCATTGCCGTGGCAGAGGCTTCGCAGCGCCTGGATGAGTTGACCATGGTACGGGCTGAGGTACTGCACAATCTGACCAGCTTGAGCGGCGAGGAGTATGACCCGCAATTGATTGGTTTTACCTCGCTCACACCAGGGGCGAATATGAGCGAGATCGACGTCACGGCCCTGCCGGAGATCCAGGCCTATAATCTGGCCATCGACAAAAAACAGGCCGAATATAAGATTGCCCGCACCAGTTATCTGCCCCGCTTATCCTTCTACTCATCCTATAGCTTCTACGGCAGCGACTCAGGCGACTGGTCTCAAGCCTTGAGCAACCTGGATGAAACCAATTTTGCCTGCGGCATCATGCTGGATCTCAATATCTTTAACGGCCTGGCAGACCAGGCCAAAGCAGCCCGTCTGCGGGCCGAGTTGCAGCGACTGACAATCGAACGAAAAAAGAAAATAGCCGAAAATGAAACCACCTATCGCTCCCTGCAGCACCATGCCCAGCTCCTGAGCCAGCGCCGTGAGCAATGGCAGGACTTTCGCAAAGGCCTCGACAGCCAGGCTGTGATGACAGAACGTCTCGCCAGGGAACAGGTCCTTGATCGCCTCTCCTCCTTAAACCTGGAGGTGGATCTTGCAGCCAAAGGGCTGCAAGCCCGTCTCCAGGATAGAGAGCGGGCCGTAAACCTTCTCAAACTGCAGATCCTGGCTAAAGGCCAATACGGAGAGGGTGCCTCTGTTCTTATGAGCTCTGCTGCCGTAACCGACATGGGCAGAGGTGATATCTATGAATAAGGAAAAACAGGTCAACAGTGGCCTTCTCTGTTTTGAGGTGGTGGCGCGTATCAATCAGGTAGATGTCGATCTACGGGCAGTGGCCCGTGAATTTGCCGTCTCAGCCGATGAGATCACTCCGGCTGAGCTGCTTCGTATTGCCAAGAGGAAAGGCTTTAAGGCCAAGCGCAAGGCACTTACGTTTACGGAGATCAGCGGCAACTATCCCTTGCCCGCCCTGGCCCATTGTCGTGACAACAGTTTTCTGGTCCTTCTGCGTATTGATCCAGAGGCGAAAAAGGTCCTGATCTTTTCACCCGTCAGCCAAAAGGCCGAAGAACGGACCTTTACCGAATTCCAGGATCAATGTGACAATGATTTCATCATCATAAAGCACAAGATGATGAGCTCCCAAGTGGCCTTTGGTTTCAAGTGGTTCCTGGCCGAGATGAGCAGGTACAAGCGCATTATCGGCGAGGTCTTGCTTGGCTCCTTTGTGGTGCAGCTCTTTGGCCTGGTGACCCCGCTTTTTACCCAGGTAATCCTTGATAAAGTCATTGTCCACCGCTCCATGACCACTCTCGATGTGCTGGCCGTTGCCTTTCTGGCCGTCACCTGCTTTGAACTACTCCTCAATATATCCCGAAATTATATCTTCATCCATACCGCAAGTAAGCTCGATGCCAAGCTGGGGGCCAAGCTTTTCCACCATCTCCTGGCCTTGCCCGTCGTGTATTTTGAAAATCGCAAGGTGGGCAATATAACCGCCCGAGTGCGGGAACTCGATACCATCCGCGAGTTTATCACCAACAAAGCAGTGTCGGTTGTCATAGACTCCTTCTTTTCGCTGGCCTTTGTAGCGGTGATGCTGCTCTATAGCATCAAACTGACTCTCATCGTCCTGGGCTTTGTGACAGTCATCGGCCTCATCTATTTATTCATCACCCCAGAATTACGACGCAGACTTGAAGAAAAATTTCAGATGGCCGCCTCTTCGAACTCCTATTTGGTTGAAGCCATCACCGGGGTGCAGACCGTAAAATCCCTGGCTGTGGAAGGCTCCATGCAGAAGCGATGGGAAGATCATCTCGGCAAATATGTGCGGGCCAGTTTTCGCCTCGGCAACATGGCCAATATCTCCGGGGCGGTGGCAGGCTCCCTGCAGAAACTGATGACCATTACCGTGCTTTTTGTCGGAGTCAAACTCGTCCTGACCAATGACCTCACCATCGGCCAACTCATTGCCTTTCAGATGTTTGCCGGCCAGTTTTCCGGCCCGGTACTCCGCCTGGTGAACTTGTGGAATGAATTCCAACAGGCGCTGCTCTCGGTGGATCGTCTCGGTGATATCCTTAACCATCCGGTGGAGGTGGCCACGGACAAGGCCATCACCCTGCCCCAGCTGCATGGCAGCATTCGTTTTGACAATGTCTCTTTTCGCTATGGCCCAAGCAGCCCCAATGTCGTTGAGCAAGTGAGCTTTGAGATAAAGCAGGGTATGAGTGTAGGCTTGGTCGGACGTAGCGGCAGCGGCAAATCCACTATTGCCAAGCTTTTGCAGCGTCTCTATGTTGCCAATGAAGGTGCTATTTACATTGATGACATTGATATTCGCCATATGAATCCCATGTGGCTGCGCAATAAGATCGGTGTCGTTCTCCAGGAAAATTATCTGTTCTCCGGAACCATCAGGGAGAATATCGCTCTCCCTAAACAAGATGCTGCCATGGAGCTGATTATCCAGGCCGCCCACATTGCCGGGGCTCATGAGTTCATCAGCCAATTGCCTGCAGGCTATGACACAGTGGTTGGGGAACGTGGTTCCTCCCTGTCTGGTGGCCAGCGCCAGCGCATTGCCATAGCCAGGGCACTCATTACCGCACCCCGGATTCTGATTTTCGATGAAGCGACCTCAGCCCTTGATTATGAATCAGAAAAGATCATTAATGCTAATCTCGTCAATATCAAAAAAGGGCGAACGACCTTCCTCATCGCTCATCGCCTATCCACCATTGCCGCTTGCGATCTGATCCTGGCCATGGACAAGGGCAAGATCGTAGAGAGAGGGACACACGCTGCCCTCCTTGCCAAAAGGGGTTATTATCATCATCTTCATTCCCTTCAGGGAGGTACAGAATGATGAGACGTTTGTTCTCCAATAAAAATGACAGCCACGAATTTAAGCCGCTGCTGGTAGAAATTGACGAAGAACCGCAGAACCCCCTGGGCCGTATTATCTTCTGGACCATTATGGCAGCCATCCTCTTCTTTGCTCTGTGGATGTATTTCGGCAAGGTCGATGTGGTGATAACAGCCCGTGGCAAAGTGATTCCTCGGGGTGAGATCAAGGTGCTGCAGCCGTTGACCACCGGGGTAATAAAAACGATTCTGGTGAAGGCAGGTGATTTTGTCAGCAAGGGCCAGATACTCATGGAAATCGACCCGGCCCAGACGGGTCCCGAGTTAGAATCGATACAGGCCAACCTCATGCAGGTGGACCTGGAGATCAAACGTATTCAGGCCACCCTGGCCAAGCTGCCTTTTGCGCCCATTGGCAATTATGACCAAGGTCTGGTGGCGATGCAGCGCCAGCTTTACCACTCCTCAAGGCAGCGTTTGGCCGATCAACTGCAGATTAGGGAGGAGCAGCTGAGACAGCTCGAGGAAAAGCAGGCCTCGCTGGAGAAGATGCTCTCCCAGCACCGCTATCTGGCGGGTATGCATCGAGAGCGCTTGCAACGCCTGGAGCAGGTGCGTGATATTATCAGTCGGGAGGAATATAACCGCACGGAGAGTGATCTGAAAGGATCGGAAAACGATATTGCTATAAGCGAACACCAGCTTGAAGAGTCTCGGGCGGCCCGCCGGGAGGTGGAAGAGGAGATGGTCTTCCTCAAAGAGGACGAACGCAACCGGCTCCTCTCCGAACTACCAGAGAAACGACGCTACCAACTTGATCTGCAGGCCAACGTGGAGAGGTCCGCCTTTGTTACGGCCAGGCAACAGATTGTTTCGCCGGTGGCCGGCTATGTCAACAACCTGCTTATCCATACGGTGGGTGGTGTGGTGACCCCGGCTGAGAAGCTTATCAGTGTGGTGCCCAGTGAATCGCCCCTTGTTATCAAGGCCCTGGTGGAGAGCAAGGATATTGGTTTTGTGGCAGCGGAGATGGCAGCCAGTATCAAAGTGGATGCCTTCAGCTTTCAGAAATACGGAATTGTGGAAGGACGGGTGGAGCAGGTAGCCAGAGATAGCCTGGAGGATGAACAATTGGGCCTGATCTATGAACTGTACGTCACCCCTCTACAGACTCATCTCATGGTGGAAGGACAGGAAAGCCCTATTACCTCTGGTATGGGAGTGACGGTGGAGATTAAGACAGGCAAACGGCGAATTATCGAGTTCTTTATCTATCCGATGATCAAGTATCTTGATGAAGGGATCAGTGTGCGATGAGCACACGAAACCGGGTAAAGCCAATATGATTTAAAAATGGAGCGAAATACCACACCTCAAGAAGATGACTGTCGTTATCCACAACCACAGCCTTGAAGCGTCCGCGGAACAACTATCCTTCATTTTTATACGCTCGATTGAAGCACTGGTTGTGCAATTTTTCCTTTTGTTTTAGTCATTTGAAGGTCAGTGCTCTTTTTAATTAAGTGATTGCCCTCTTTATTGTAAATACCTATGTATCTTTCATTTGCAGCAAACAATATTCCTTGAATTTGAAAGCCTTCTTTGTCTGTAACTGTTACGCAATTACTCCATTTTGATGTTTTATTATAAACACAACCATTTTTATCATAGGATACTATCCTTTCTAAGGATAACTCCTTTGCTTTATTGTATGCCCCAGACGGAATTAATACCCAAAGTAGAATGAAATAAATGGAGACAAAAATGAAAGTAACTAGACCATAGGTTGCCAAGCCGGATATACCTAATGCCCTAGGAGTCTGTCGGATTTAGAGAATCGTAGCGAAAATTAGAGAAATCGAGACCAGATTTTCATGGATTTGAGGCGAATAGCAGGCCTATTTAACGAAAATCTATGGAAATATGGGCCGATT